>Ga0209284_10000670_pt1 | contig 56002 bp, 55 predicted proteins | sample FRY03_FD_187211 | JGI IMG/M metagenome (GOLD analysis project Ga0209284, IMG submission 187211) | Freshwater microbial communities from Lake Fryxell liftoff mats and glacier meltwater in Antarctica - FRY-03 (SPAdes) (version 2) | ecosystem: Environmental > Aquatic > Freshwater > Ice > Glacier...
GGTAACAACAAATCAACCAGATACGCCGCTTTTTTTCAACTGCTTAAACACCAGATTCGGTTATAACTCTCTGCGGAAAGCAACATCCCCGGGATCTGGCATCGGTTGATATTGAACGGTTCCTGACATATCTGGCTGACGAACGCAGAGTGGCTTCAGGGACCCAGAGGGTCGCCTTGAATGCTATTGTGTTCTTGAAAACGAAATACCTTTCTCAAAGCATTGCACCTTTGGAGCACTTTCGCAGATCCAGTCGTCAACGTAAGTTGCCTGTGGTGTTGACGGTCCAGGAAGTGCGTTTACTGCTCGCGCAGTTGTCGGGAGTCCATTATTTGATGGCTGCAATTCTGTATGGCTCTGGACTGCGGCGTATTGAGCTTGTCCGCCTAAGGATTCGAGATATTGATTTTGATTACCGGCAGATTCGTGTCGTTAACGGTAAGGGAGGCAAGCATCGACTTGTGACGCTGGCGGATGAGCTGCTGCCTCATCTGCGCCAACAGATGGCTCAGGTTGAATTGTATTTCCATGAGGATCTTCTCAACCCCTATTATTCCGGGGTCTATCTACCGGACGCGCTGGCCAGGAAGTATCCAAAAGCTCCTACGAGCATCGGGTGGCATTATCTCTTTCCCGCGTCCAGGCTAAGTGCAGAGCCGGCAACCGGACTTATCAGACGGCATCATTACGATGAAAACAACCTCAATAAGCGAATCCGCTGGGCAGCCAGGAAGGCAGAATTGCGTAAGGATGTGACATGTCATACCTTGCGACATTCATTCGCTACGCACCTTCTGGAATCCGGCGCCGACATCCGTACGGTTCAGCAGCAACTGGGACATGCGGATGTGAAAACTACAGAGCTTTATACTCACGTGCTGAAGCAGGGGGCGGCGGGTGTTCGCAGTCCGCTGAGTCGTCTTTGAGGAGGTTTCAATACTGATCCACTCAAAATGCCTGGTTTCCCCCGTATAGCAGGGGATCAGCTATCCGGCATGCCCTGCCATCCGCGGAATTTTTACATTAAGACGGTTATAGGCGAGCGTAAAATAATATGGGCGGTCTCGAGGAAACATCCGGCTTCAACAATCATCAGCCCTAAGCTCGGCAAATACTTCATCAGCAGGTATCGACTGCTCTTCGTCGCGAAGATATGCCAGATACCGCCTGTTTGCTTCGGCGACCCTAGCCAGCTCTATTTGCTGCTGATCCATACGTGGCCATTCTCCGATGCTCTCCAAAAGATGTATCGCCAGCCGGGTCCTTTCTTCTCCAGGGAGAGAAAGCGCTTCTGATTCAATATCTTGGGCGGAAATAGTCATGGCAATGTCCTAATTCATCAGAACTGAAACTGCTGCATGTATTTCGCATTATCGGCACTGCTCTCTAACGGAGTGGTGCCGGCGTAACTCTCCTGTTCCACGAGGAAATAACGCATGCCTTGCTCATAAGCTATCGGCAGAATTTTCGGATAGTCGATGATGCCTTTGCCCAGCGTGGTGGTCGCTGTTAAGGACATGCCAGGCGAGTTGGCAAGGCGATCTTTAACATGGGACAAGGGGAACCTGCCAGGATATTTACGCAGCCAGGTTTCAACATCCTGTCCTGCAGCTGTCAGCCAGAACATATCCAACTCGAAATCGACCAGCATGGGGTCCGTGTTCTGCATCATCAGATCCTGCGGGAACACCCCATCAACGGCAATAAAACTGTAATTGTGATTGTGATAGGCGAACTTCAAACCGTTCTGCCTGCAGATCTCGCCGCACTCATTAAACCGATCAGCGTATCGGAGATAGCCATCCATGGATGACTGCGCGCCAATGATAGGGCAGATCAGATACTGCATACCGGCGTCCGCTGCGTCGGCAGCTTTCTGCTCAAAACCTTGTTCAATAGTGCAGTGACTGGCAACCAGGTCCATACCCAGATCATTGATATACGCTTTGAATGCGGCTGGCGTCTTACCCCAGAACATTCCCATCGGGCCTTCGAAGCTTTCAATCTGCTGATAGCCGAAACCGGCCAGCTGCCGAAGCACGCCATCTGGATCGCCGGGCATATCGTCGCGCAGCGTGTACAGTTGAATACCGAAAGGGTAATGGCCTTCAGCCGCGCCTGCGCAGTTACTGAGCAGAGCAAGACTGCCAACGCTGCCACTGAGTTTCAAAAAGTTTCTTCTATTCATTTTTTTTCACAGTCCTGGATACAAGAGTGAGACGGGCGTTCTGACTTTAAAAATACCTGAGATCTGGACAGCTGATTTTTCAAATTGCCCAGGCCGCTTCGCCTTTTTGCAGTGGATAACAGCCATCAAAACTGCCTGGGATTGGCACCAGACGCAACACTTCTTTTTGCGCAATTTCGGAGGTGAAAAAGCCCAGCAGAGTCAGCTGTTTGATCATCGTGAAATAGTGCGCTGAGCCCCCTTCAGAACGCTGGTAAGCGCGCGCCTGCAGATCCAGTGCAGTCAGAAACTCAGCCTTCTGCTCAGGCTGTAAAGCAGCGAACTGAGTGTTGTATGTGCTGCTGCAATCGCGTTGAAATGTAACCAGGCCCTCATGGAAGGTCGCCTGATCAGCATCCGAGTAGCAATCGTCCACCATCATCGCTATGAAGGGTGCCACCTCAGCATCGGTTGCGCCGGGCGTACTGGTGCGGGGGATTATCGTCTCAGAAATTTCTGCGAGCAGGCCGATATCAGCGCCACTGAACGCTGCTCCGCTGTACGGTTCGGCGCGGCTGCAGGCCGACATCAGCACAGGCGAGCCGATCAGCGCATAACCAGTCGCCGCCGTAATCATCTTTAAAAGTTCGCGTCTGTTCATGATTACAGATTTCCTTTTTTGAGTTCCTGCACCGCATAATCAGCAGCGCGGGCGGTGAGAGCCATATAGGTCAGGGAAGGATTTACGCAGGAGCTGGAAGTCATGCAGGCGCCATCTGTCACAAATACATTGGGCGCGTCCCACACCTGGTTAAACTCATTCAATACTGAGGTGCGCGGATCGCGACCCATGCGTGCGGTGCCCATTTCGTGAATACCCATGCCTGGGGCATAACCGGAATCAGTGCCGGCGACATCTTTGACGCCAGAGGCTTCCAGTATTTCAACGGCATCGCCGATCATGTCTTTGCGCATTGCAATTTCATTGGCGCGGATACTGACATCCATAGCCAGCACCGGCAGTCCCCATTTGTCGGTGATTTCCCGGTTCAGGTAAATGCGATTGTCATGGTGGGGCAGCATTTCGCCAAAGCCGGTGAAGCCGATACGCCAGTCGCCCGGGGTGATCAGTGCTTCTTTCAGATCCGCGCCGACATTCAGTTCACCAATATTGCGGCTCCAGCCAGTGCGGCTGGCTGAACCCTGATAGCCAAAGCCACGCACGTAATCGCGCTGGTCGTTGCCCACATTGCGGAAGCGCGGCACGTAAAAACCGTTGGGGCGCCGCCCGTAATAGTATTTATCGTCATAGCCATCAACACGGCCTGCAGCACCGACGCGAAAGTGATGGTCCATCACGTTGTGACCAAGCTCACCACTGCTGCTGCCCAGACCATCAGGCCAGACATCGGTAGCAGAATTCATCAGAATCCAGGTGGAGTTGAACGAGGAGGCATTGAGGAAAATTATCTTCGCTTTGTACTCGATGACTTCGTTGGTTTCGGCATCAATTATTTCAACGCCGGTGGCGCGTTTGGCATCCTTGTCATAAATGAGACGGTTCACAATCGACCAGGGGCGCAGCGTCAGGTTGCCGGTTGCCATTGCTGCGGGCAGGGTTGCAGATTGGGTACTGAAGAACGCGCCAAAGGAGCAGCCACGCCAGCAGCGGTTGCGGTACTGGCAGGCGGTGCGGTTCTGTTCAGGGCGCGCTTCGGTGAGATTGGCGACGCGGCCGATGATCATCCTGCGCTCGCCGTTAAAGTGCGTCTTGATCCGTTCGGCAATATCTTTCTCGACACAGTTGAGCGCCATCGGCGGCAGGAAGTTGCCATCGGGCAGAACTTCCAAGCCTTCCTTTGAGCCGCTGATGCCGGCAAAACCTTCTACATAATCATACCAGGGGGCCATGTCTTCGTAGCGGATTGGCCAGTCGACAGCGATGCCTTCCTTTTCATTGGCCTCAAAATCCATACGATTAAAGCGGTAACTCTGCCGTGCCCATAACAGCGAGCGGCCACCCACCTGATAGGAGCGATACCAATCGAAGCGTTTAACTTCTTCGTAGGGAGACTCTTTTTCATTCACCCACATACCCATCGTGGATTCATTGAGCGGATAGTCGCGGCGTAGTACAGGAAAATCTTCAACCATCTGCCGGGTGCGTTGATCGCGGTGTGGAAACTCCCACACTTCTTTATGCTCATTTACATAATCGCGGACATGTTCCAGATTGCGGCCCCGCTCCAGCATCAATACCTTCAGGCCTTTTTCAGTCAGTTCCTTGGCTGCCCAGCCACCGCTGATGCCGGAACCAACCACAATTGCATCATATTCATTATTTTCCATAGCTGTTTGCTCTGCTTCTCAATGATTTATAGTTTTAAATGATGACCCTGCTCAGCACTCTCATGAAGGCATTTCCGGCAGAGTCCAGCCATCGCGGTACTTAGTCCGAATCAAGCTATCGGCAAAAGCCTGCGCATTCATCGGGTCGGTGCGGGTGCGTGAGAAAGAAGGGCGACCCTCGGTAATACTGAAACCATCTGCGGTCACCATGGTGAGTTGTTCATCGGGTTTGATATTGGTGAACTGCATATTGGCACCATCCCATTCCAGCTCTTTGTTCAGGGCCTGTAATCGCACCGCCAGCACGCCCATCACCACGGTCTCATTGAAGGGACCGGATTCGCGGAAGGCTGATTTGGTTTCGATGCGGCTGTCCGGGCTTTCTTTACAGGCGCGGATCCAATCGACAAAGTGACTGGTGTCGACGCGGCGCTCAGTCTGCGCCACCGCCGGCACTCGACCGGATAGCAACCACGGGTCGGCGCCATAACATCCACAGATCAGCGTGTCTTTGCTGCCGTGGAACAGCACGCCGCCACCCCGATTATTCATATTGCGCCCCTGCGGCCAGCCCGCCGGCTTGAGCGGTTGAATGCCGCCGTCATACCAGTCCACTTTTACGCCCGGCAACTGTCCAAAACTGCTGCTGCGCTCCGGGTACATCAGGGTCACTTTCTGCGCCATCGGCGCGCTGTCCTGCATCAACAGTGTTGAACTGCCTTGCACGTTAGTGGGGTAACCCAGCTCCAGCGCTTTGAAGGCCGGGTGCAGAATATGGCAGGCCATGTCGCCAAGAGCTCCGGTGCCAAAATCCCACCAGCCGCGGAAATTCCAGGGGGTGTAGATTTCATTGTAAGGCCGCATCTTTGCCGGGCCGATAAACAGATCCCAATCCATGGTGTCCGGCACTGCCTGAGCAACGACAGGTGTGTTGATGCCCTGTGGCCAGATGGGCCGATCAGTAAAGGCTTCAATATGACGCACTTCACCAATCTCGCCGTTTTTAATCCATTCCACCATCAGGTTCACGCCCTCATCGGAGGCGCCCTGGTTGCCCATCTGCGTGGCCAGACGATGCGTACTGGCCAGCCGGGTCAACAGGCGGGATTCATAGACGGTGTGCGAGAGCGGTTTTTCAACATAGACATGCTTGCCCATGGTCATTGCATGCGCGGCGACGGAGGCGTGGGTATGATCAGCGGTGGCGACCACAACGGCATCAATATCATCGGGCATCTCGTCATACATTTTGCGCCAGTCCCAGAATTTACGGGCGGCCGGGTAGCGGTCAAAACAGCGCTGGGCATAGCGCCAGTCGGTATCACACAGGGCCACAATATTGGCGTGTTCCTCCATCGCTTGCAGCACGCTGAAGCCGCGACCACCGATGCCGACTCCGGCAATGTTCAGTCTGTCACTCGGGGCTTGATAGCCGAGACCACTGACCACATGGCTGGGAACGATAAGAATGCCGGCAGTGACGGCGGCGGTGGATTTAATAAATTCGCGACGGGATACAGTGTTTGAGCCAGGTTTTTTTTCTGATTCTTCCATAACAGAGTTCACTTTTATTTTAAGTTGGAAAAAGCTGTTGTTATTGTTCAGCCTTCATACTAATCCTTTTTGACGGCTCGTCAAATAAAACCAGGCGCTGACATGGGCTGATATATTGGGTTTGACCCTGGCTGCGGAATGCGGTATTTCTGCCAGTCGATTTTATCTTAACAACTGCTGAGCGATTCGTGGAAACCAGTGACCTTTTAACAACCCTGTTGAGTTGTGCGTTCTTCATGGCACTGGTGGCCTTTATCTCCTTCCGAAAAACCCGTGGTGAAGTCAGCACTCAGGATGGTTACTTCCTGGCGGGACGCGGGCTGAGCGCAGTGTTCATAGCTGGTTCCATGCTGCTCACTAATCTGTCCGCAGAACAATTGATCGGGCTCAACGGGTCTGCCTATGGTTTCAATCTCAGCAGCATGGGCTGGGAAGTTACTGCTGCATTCGCCACCATTTGCATGGCCTTCATCTTTCTGCCCCGCTATCTGGCGGGCGCGTTCAGCACGTTGCCGGAGTTTTTGAATTCACGCTTTGACGATGGTGTGCGGCGTTTGACGGTGATTCTGTTTATGGTCGGCTATGGCCTGGTGACGATTCCCTCGGTGCTGTATGCCGGTTCCATTGCGGTGCTGCAATTGTTTGATGTGCCGGGCTTGCTGGGCGTCAGTTACAGCCAGGCGCTGTGGATGACGATTATTGCGATTGGCTTTATCGGCAGCCTTTATGCGGTGTTTGGGGGGCTGAAAGCGGTCGCAATCTCCGACACCTTGAATGGCGTGGGACTGCTGATCATTGGAATTGCGGTGCCGGTGCTGGGTTTGTCAGCGCTGGGCGAGGGCAGTATCAGCGCCGGTCTGTCGATCATCACCAGCACGGATACCGAAAAATTGAACGCGATTGGCGGTCCGAGCGCCCCGACCCCTTTCGGCACCTTGTTCACCGGTATGATCTTCGCCAATCTGTTTTACTGGTGCACGAATCAATATGTGATTCAGCGGACCCTGGCGGCGAAGAATCTGGCTGAAGGGCAGAAAGGCGTGTTGTTTACCGGCTTTTTCAAGGTGATGGTGCCGTTCATGATGATGATTCCTGGCGTGATCGCCTTCCATATGTACGGGCCGGGTTTGAGCTCCATTGATCTGGCCTACCCGCGCCTGGTCCGTGATGTGCTGCCGGTGTACGCGTCCGGATTTTTCCTTGCGGTGCTGCTGGGTGCAGTGTTCAGTTCTTTCAATTCTTTGTTGAACAGCGCCGCCACGCTGTTTTGTCTGGATGTGTATGCGCCACTGAAGAAACAGCCGGTCGATGATAAGACCATGTTGCGCGTCGCCAAAATTGCCAGTGTGGGTATCGCGCTGTTCTCCTTTGCGGTGGCACCTCTGCTGCAATACGCGCCGGAAGGTTTGTGGCAATTGATCCGCATGTTCACCGGTTTTTACAATATTCCAGTGATCGCTGTCGTTATTGTCGGTCTGTTCACCACGCGGGTGCCTGCACTTGGCGCCAAGGTCGCAATTATTTTTCATGTGATTGCGTATGGCTTGCTGCGTTTTGTGTTTGATGAAGATGTGACTATTCATTTCCTGCATGTGTACGCGATACTGTTCGCGATTGAAGTGGCGATTATGCTGGTGATTGGTTCACTGCGGCCGCGCAGCGAGGATTGGTCTTACCAGCCTCGGCGATTACTGGATTTAACGCCCTGGCGCTTTGCGATACCGTGTGCTGCAACATTGATGTCCTGTGTCGTGGCTTTGTATCTGCTGTTCTCTCCGATAGGGCTGGTCGGTGGACTCAGCGCCGCATTCTGGCCATTGATGGGCTTGCTGCTGCTGATTAATATTCTGGTCTGGGCATGGCAGGCGAATAAGCAACCGCAGGCGGCCCAGGTGCTGTCCTGATTGCTCTACCAGTGTCGTAAACAACGGTGTCTTAAATACCAGTGTCGTAAACAACGGTGTCGTAAAAAATACCAGTGTCGTAAATACCAGTGTCGTAAACAAATAACCGGTAATAAAAATGTCCAGACCACGCTTACGATTTTTTGAAGATTCTGTAAATCAGCGGCATATCACCGAGGCTGACCGCTATCTGTATAAGCAGGAAGAGCCCCGCCATAATCTGGTGGTGATCGGCACCGGCACCATGGGTCAGGAGCATATGCGGGTGGCGGCGCTGCTGGGCCGGGCAAGGGTGCTGGGCATCTTTGATCAGCAGCAGGAGAGCATGGATGCGGCTAGCGCAGCGCATATCATGGTCTCCAAAGATCCGCTGCGCCGTTATGCGAGTCTGGAGTCCGCCTGCAACGATCCTGACGCTGACGTGCTGATGATCTGCACGCCTAACTTCACCCATTTCGACGTGCTCAAAACCGCGCTGGCCAGCGGCAAGCCGATATTTCTGGAAAAACCGATGGCGACCACCCTGGCTGATGCGGCGGCCTTAATGGACGCCGCGCAGAAGCACAGCGCGTTCGTGCAGATCGGCCTGCAGTACCGCTACAAAGCGCAGTACCGGGAAGCATTTCACGAGGTGAAAAGCCGTGGCAGCCTGGGGCAGATTCACACCATCAGCATGAGCGAGTACCGTCCGCCGTTCCTGGACAAAGTCGGCCAGTGGAATAAATTCAGCAGCAATACCGGCGGCACTTTAGTCGAAAAATGCTGTCATTATTTTGATCTGATTAATCTGATGGCGGACTCCCGAGCGGTGCGGGTCTATGCCAGCGGTGGCCAGGCGGTAAACTTTCTGGATTTCAAAAAAAACGGTGTGCCTGCTGATATTGATGATCATGCTTTTGTCAGTATCGATTATGCGAATGGCATCAGAGCCAGTTTCACGCTGAATATGTTCTGCCCGGATTTCTCTGAAGAGATGATTGTGGTGGGTGAGCAGGGGAGGCTGATTACCGCAGAGCGTTTTGATTTCCATGCCCAGCTGCCGACGCAGACTTCTATCAAACTGGAGCTGGGCGAGAACGGCGCATCGCGCACCACAGAATTATCGTATCCCCGTCTGATCGAACAAAGCGGGCATCATGGCGCTACTTATTTTGAGCACATTGCGCTGATGGATCAGCTCGATGGCAGACAGGTGGATTGCGCAACCGTGCAGCAGGGTTTATGGTCGATGATCGTAGCCAGCGCGGCGCAGGAATCCATGGCCAGCGGCCAGGCTGTCAATATCGACAGCTTTCTGCGGGCCCAGCAACTCGAATTTCTATTAGAAGGCGAACAATGATGGACACATCTATTCAAGTAAATAGAACGCCGATGCCTGCAGTCGGCTTTGGTCTGTGGAAGATAGCGAAGAGCGACACCGCAGCGATGGTAAGCCACGCGATTGAAGCCGGTTATCGACATCTGGACAGTGCTGCGGATTATGGTAATGAAGTGGAGGCTGGCGAGGGCATTGCGCGAGCCATCGACAAAGGTATCTGCAGCCGCGAAGACCTTTGGATTACCTCCAAATTATGGAACACCTTTCATCGTCCGGAACATGTGCGCCTTGCCTGTGAGAAAACGCTGGCGGATCTGGGCGTTGATTATCTCGATCTGTATCTGGTGCATTTTCCAATTGCTTTGAAGTACGTTCCGATTGCGGAGCGTTATCCGCCAGAGTGGATATTCAACCCCAAAGCCGAACACCCGGCCATGGAAATCGACCCGGTACCTTTGTATGAAACCTGGCGGGCGATGGAAGAGCTGGTGCAGGCGGGACTGGTGCGCAATATCGGCGTGTGCAATTACAACAGCGCGCTGTTGCACGATCTGATGACCTATGCCGAGATTAAACCGGCGATGCTGCAGATTGAGTCGCATCCCTATCTGACTCAAGCGCGGCTGATTCAACTGGCGCAGGACTACAATATGGCGGTCACCGCCTTTTCACCGCTGGGCGCCGGCTCCTATGTGGCGCTCTCGATGGCCACTGAAAACGACTCGGTGCTGAGCCAGCCGGTGGTTCTGGAGATTGCGCGGCGGCTGCAACGTTCCCCCGCACAGGTGGTGTTGCGCTGGGGAGTGCAACGCGGCACCTCAGTGATTCCGAAAACATCCAGACTTGAGCGTCTGGCGGAAAATCTGGCGGTGTTTGATTTCACGCTCAGCAGCGAAGATATGGCGGCAATCTCCGCATTGAATCAGAACCGCAGATTCAATGATCCTGGCGCATTTTGTGAACAGGCCTTTGGCCGGTTTTATCCCATTTATGATTGAGGTGAACGTGAGTAAAGCGACTGAAAATGCTGATGCTGGATTGGGCGGACGGGGCGCTATCAGCGAGCTGGGAGAATTGGGAATCGACACGCTGGCAGTGGACGGCCAGCAGTTCCATCCGGAAACCTTCCCGCTGGTCTACGCAATGCCGGCAAACAGCGGCGCAGATCTGCAGGCGGTGTCAGCCTGGGTGCAGGAGAACCTGGCGAAATTACAGAGTGAGATGGCTGAACACGGCGCTATTTTGTTTCGTGGTTTTCCGCTGGTATCGGATCAGGATTTCGATGCCTTTATTCAGTTTTTTGGGCTGAAAAATTTCACCTACACCGATTCATTATCCAATGCGGTAAGGCGCAACCGGACCGAGCGGGTGTTCACCGCCAACGAAGCACCCGCTCATATCGCAATCTATCTGCATCATGAGATGGCGCAGACGCCAATTTACCCTTCCGGCCTGTTTTTCTTCTGCGAACATGCTGCTGCTATCGGCGGTGCGACGCCCCTGTGCCGGTCCGATATTCTGCTGCGGCAACTCGAAGAACTGGTTCCGGAGTTTGTCGAGGCCTGCGCAGCAAAGGGTGTCAAGTACACCAACACCATGCCTGATGAAGAGGATCTGCAATCCGGCCAGGGCCGCAGCTGGCGCAGTACTTTAAATGCCGACACCAAAACCGCCGCCGAGGAAAAACTGCGCAGTCTGGGCTATCAATGGGAATGGTCGCCGGAGAATAATCTGCGCGTAACAACGCCGGTGCTGCCTGCAGTGCGGACGCTGGATGATGGGCGTCGGGTGTTCTTCAATCAGTTGATCGCCGCCTTCCAGGGCTGGCAGGACAAGCGCAATGTGGCGCAGAAATCGATTTGTTTTGGCGATGGCAGCCCGATCGATCTGCAGGCAATGGCGACCGCAATCGAATTGGCGGAGGGCCTGTCATACGATTTGGCATGGCAAACGGGCGACGTGGCGCTGGTGGATAATTCCCTGGTCATGCATGGACGGCGACCGTTTGAGGGCGAGCGCCGGGTGCTGGCCTCGTTGCTGGCTTAGCGGGGCGTTCAGGCTGGCAGAGAGAAACCCCTGCCAGCCGTACTGCTTAGCTTGAGTAAAATCAGGCTAGGGAGCCCATAGAGTTATTCAGAGGCTCCCCAGGTAAAAACTCCTGCGCAGTATGGGATTGATAAGCCGCCAGATGCCACCGGTAAACTGCAGCGGCGCTTCCTGTGTGGTTAAACAAATGCAATCAGAATCAGTTGTTGCAACCGGTGTGTGCTGCTCATCGGGGGTTCTGACCAGAAAATCGCCCGGCCTGTAAAGCCCATCTTCATCAGAGAAACTGCCTGTCAACACGACCGTGTATTCGTCACCCATATGGGTGTGTCGGTTAACCTTGCCGCCGGCTTTTATCTTCAGCAGGCTGACTGCGGCGCCATCACTTTCTTTGTTCAAATTACAGGTTCTTACGCTCAGCGTTGCCAGCCGCCAACGCAAGGCATCAAAACCCTCAGGGATAATCTTGCGCAAGGGACGTGGCACTTCAGCGGGAGTAAGCGGAGCCGCTACCACGTCATCAGCATCAGCCGCCGTGTTCAGATCATCATTGGACGCCTTGCGTGCGGCAATCGCTGCCAGCACTTTGTTCTTGCTCTGAGCACTGACACCGCTGGCTTTGCCTTCACTCAACATAGCCCCGCCAATCGCATTATTGCGATGATGGGCGTTACGGCAGGGTGTGCAGTAATCGAGATGGGTGGCAATGCAGATAGCCTGACTGCTGGACACGCTGCCCGCAGAATAGCTAAGCAGCAACTCAGCTGCTGGATGATGATTAATTGCAAGGTAGGACATCCGCTTAAGACCTCATAGTCTGTTCTAATTTTTTTAGTGCAAGCCTGACCCGACTTTTTACAGTACCGAGCGGCAGCCCCATTTCCAGTGCAGTTTCCTGTTGCGTCCTGCCCTGCATATAAATTCTGTTGAGCACCTCAATCTGTTCTCTGGGCAACTGCTTCAGAGATTCCTGCACACTGCTGTCCACGCGTAACTGGTGGAAAGCATGAAAAGGATCCGGTTGAGTCTCGTGCTCGTACCACAGGTCATCTGCATCCAGAGACTGGAACAGATAGCTTTTATCACGCCTGAACTGATCGATCTGACAATTTCGAGCCATGGTAAACAGCCAGGTACTGACCCCGGCCAGCTGCGGATTGAAGGTATGCGCTTTGTCCCATACCTTTATCATGACCTCCTGCACCAGATCCTCAGCCTGCAAATCAGCGCCTGGCTGTTTGCGATGGCTGAAGGCCTTTATTTTGGGAGCAAAATGATCAAAAAACCTGCCAAAGGCGATCTCGTCTTTGGCAGTGACAGCAATGAGTACGTCTGCCCAGTTTATTGATTCTTCTTCATTAACACTTTTCATGATTTGCATCATACGGCTAAAAGTCTCTCAGCGTTAGTTTTGCCTGCTCACCGATCTTCTACGCCAGCGGTTTCGGTCTGGATCACATTTTTTTCAAATTGATCTAAATTAGTGCAGCGGCCGTATACAGGGGAAGATTTTTCAGGAGCAGGCCCGATGAGCCAACCCGCAATAGTTACCCAGTTCAAGACCTTCTACGCTAACCTTGCCCGCAAGGAATGGGCGCAGATGGATAACATGTACACCAGCGACATCTGCTTTCGCGACCCCGTACACTGCGTTAAAGGTCTGCCTAATCTGCATAAATACATCGTCGACCTGTGTGAAAAACTAACTGTCTGCCGTTTCGACTACCTCGACGAGGTCGTCATGGATGGCACTGCTTACATCAAATGGGATATGACCTATGCGCATCCCTCAATAAAAGGCGGCAAAGCGCTGATCCTGCGCGGAGTCACTCAGATCGAATTTAATGACAACGGCATTTACTACCACGAAGATATTTACGATATGGGCGCCATGTTATACGAACATATTCCGGTGCTTGGATCCGGCGTGCGCTGGATAAAGCACCGTCTGAACAGGTCAGTGGTGTGATCCGTGATGAGATTATCTGGATAACCGGCGCCTCCAGTGGCATCGGCGAGGCACTGGCTGTGCATCTGGCGGCTGCAGGCAATCGCGTCGTGCTGAGTGCGCGCAACCCGACCCGATTGGCGGCATTAGCGCAGACGTCCAAAAATATTGACGTGCTGATCTGTGATATCACCGATAAGCAGGCGCTGGCAGACGCAGGCAGCCTTATCGAAGCGAAGTATGGGTATCTGGACCGCGTGATTATCAATGCCGGCACCTGCGAATACTTTGATATCGATAACCCCGACTGGGAGATGGCGCGCCGGGTGATGGAGGTGAATTTCTTTGGCGCTATTAATACGGCAGCAGTTGCTCTGCCACTGCTGCAAAATAGCGTTAGCCAGAATTTAAGCAGAAGTGCTATAAAGCCGCAGCTTGTGCTCATCGCCTCACTGGCAAGCGTCGTGCCCTTTCCCAGAAGCGAGGCCTATGGGGCATCGAAAGCGGCGGCGCAGTATTATTTTGAGGCGCTGCGCATCGATCTGGCCAGACACAATATTGCGGTTACTGTGGTGCAGCCAGGATTTGTTGAAACCCCGCTGACGGCGAAAAATGATTTCCCGATGCCATTTCTGGTCAAGGTTGATGACGCCGCCAAAATTATCGCCACTAAAATAGCTGACTACCCGCATCTGGTGCGTTTTCCCGGCCGGTTGTCATCGCTGTTGTATTCACTCCGGTTGCTGCCCCGGCTGTGGCATTGGATAGCTGTTAAACAACTGCGCCGCTCGAGCGCGCCGGAACTCTGAACCTTGCAAGCATCAAGTGAAACAAAAAGAGTCGCGATTATCGGCTCGGGCATTGCTGGTCTTACCAGCGCCTGGCTGCTGCACAAACAAGCTCAAAAGCTGCCGAATGGCGCTCCCGCCTTTGAGATCGTTGTGTTTGAGTGTGCTGACCGGCTCGGCGGCCATACCGCTACGGTTGACGTAGCAAGCGCGGGCGGTGTGTTGCAGATTGATACTGGTTTCATCGTCTACAACGACTGGACCTATCCGAACTTCATTCGTCTGCTTGAAGAAATTGGGGTCGAGAACCAGGTGACTGATATGAGTTTCAGCGTCAGCTGCGCAGATACCGGCCTGGAATACAGCGGCAACAATCTCGATACGTTGTTTGCGCAACGCAAGAATCTGCTCAGCCAGGCCTATTTGCGGATGCTCTGGAATATCGTTCGCTTCAACAAACAGTCGGTGGCTGATCTTGCTCAGGGCAACATAGCTGCGGACATGACACTGGGTAAATACCTGCAAAAAAATGCTTACGATGGGCTGTTCGTCAGCCATTATCTGGTGCCGATGTGCGCGGCCATCTGGTCAGCATCAACAAAAGTGGTAGTGGATTTTCCACTGCTGTTTTTTGTTCAATTTTTCAAAAACCATGGTTTGCTCAGTATCACCAATCGCCCGCAGTGGCGGGTTATCCGTGGTGGATCAAAGCAGTATATTGCGCCATTGACGCAGAGCTTCGCGGATAGAATTCGGCTTAACGCACAGATTTCCAAGGTGACAAGAACTGCGACCGATGTGCAATTACTGATGCAGGATGGCCAGGTGGAACACTTTGATGAAGTGGTGTTTGCCTGCCACAGCGACCAGGCTCTGCAGCTGCTGGGTGATGCCAGCGCAGAAGAGCAAGCCATCCTGGGGGCGATTCCGTACTTGAACAACGAGGTGGTTCTGCACACGGACGCCCGATTGTTGCCGCAGAACAAAAAAACCTGGGCGGCCTGGAATTACCTGCTGTCAAAAGATCAGCACAATGCGGCGGTGCTAAGCTATGACATGAATATTCTGCAGTCTTTGCCTGGCGATACAACCTATTGTGTCACCTTGAATGCGACCGACCGTATTGATCCGCGTAAGATCATCGGTCAGTACCAGTACGCGCATCCCTCGTTCTCGCTGGCCTCTGCTGCGGCTCAGCAGCAATGGCCGTTGATCAACGGTATCAACCGCAGCTGGTTCTGTGGCGCATACTGGGGCAATGGGTTTCATGAGGATGGTGTGGTCAGTGCGCAGCGGGTAGCACAGGGGCTGGGTGTCACATGGAGCTGAACAGTGCAATTTATCGTGGCCAGCTGCAACATTCACGGCTGACGCCAAAATTGCATCACTTCTCATACGATGTGTTCATGATCTATCTGGATCTGGACGAAATCGACACAGTATTTTCTCTGTCAAGATTATGGTCAACGGAACGCTTCGCGCTGGCGCGCTTTAAGCGCAGAGATTTTTTCGGTCCCGAAAAGCTCAGCATCAAGGCGGCAATCATTCAGCATATTCGCAAACAGACCGGCGAGGATTTTAAGGGTTCAGTACGGATGCTGGCGAACCTGCGCTACTTTGGTTTTTTGATGAACCCGCTGGTGACCTATTACTGTTTTGATCGCGATGAACGCCTGCAGTATATCGTCGCCGAGGTCACTAATACGCCTTGGAAGGAGACTCACGCCTATGTGCTTGGATGTCATCCAGAGCAGAGTGTGCAGCGTATAAAGTTCGACAAGGCACTGCATGTGTCGCCCTTTAACGACATGGATCTGCAGTATCGCTGGGCGAGTAATATCCCCGCTGACGCTCTGATGCTCAGGCTGGAGAACTGGCGCGGCGAGACCATGGAATTTGAAGCCAGTCTGGCATTGACGCGCGAAGCAATAAGTTCGCGAAATCTGGAGAAGGTCATACTCAGGTACCCGTGGATGACCTTGAAAGTTGCTGCGACAATTTACTGGCAGGCGTTGCGACTGTTTATAAAGGGGGTGCCCTTTGTTGCGCACCCGGCGGCAGGCGTTAAAAAGCAGAATTTGAGTAACAAGCATTAAACTTAAAACACTGGCCGCATGCTGTTGAAAAAAACATGCACGAAGTTTCAGAAACGTGTTTTGCGAAACAGAGCTGAGAAAAACGTAAGGAAATGAATTATGTCGTACTCCGGAATTGATGAAATACAACTGACCAGCAAGAAGCGCAAACCCTGGCTGGACGCGCTGGGAAGAAAGAGCTTCTTTGCCATCATGGACCATATCAGTGTTGGCCGCTTCGTCGTCGAAGACCAGGGCGAAACCTTTGCCTTTGGCCAGTCCGCGGACACCGCAAAACTTACCGCCAGTGTCACTATTCATGACGCTCGGGTGTTCCGGGACGTGGTTCTGCGCGGCACCATCGGCGCAGGCGAAGCCTATATGCTGGGTTACTGGTCCACGCCGGATCTGCTGAAAGTGGTGCGGGTGATGGTTCTGAATATGAAGACCATCGAGCGTCTGGATAGCAGCACCTCAATCAAGACACGCCTGTCTAACGCTTTTTTGAGAGTGCTCAACTCCAATACCCTGAGCGGTTCAAGACGCAATATCGGCGCGCATTACGATCTGGGCAATGATTTTTTCAGTTTGTTTCTGGACCCCGAGATGATGTACTCCTCGGCCATTTATCCAGCCAGTGATGCCAGCCTGCAGCGAGCGGCGCTTAATAAACTTGAAGTGGTGTGCCAGAAACTGCAGCTAAAACCCTCTGATCATCTGCTGGAGATCGGCACGGGCTGGGGCGGCATGGCAATCTATGCGGCCAGGCACTTTGGTTGCAAGGTAACTACGACCACCATTTCGCAGCAACAATATGAGTTCGCTCGTCAGCGCGTTGCCGAGGAAGGTCTGAGTGATCAAGTGACGGTGCTGCTCAATGACTACCGGGAACTGCGCGGCAGCTTCGACAAACTGGTATCCATCGAGATGATTGAAGCGGTAGGGCATCAGTTTTACAGCAATTTTTTCGCCACCTGCAGCAAGCTGCTCAAAGATGACGGCATCATGGTCATCCAGGCCATCACGATTCCGGACCAGCGTTATCAACAGGCAAAGTATGCCATCGACTTTATTCAAAAATATATTTTCCCCGGCGGCTGCCTGCCATCCAATGCAGTGATTGCGCGCCATGTTGCCGATGACACCGATATGCAGATCAGTGCCCTGCAGGATATTACTCATGACTATGCCCGCACCCTGGCTGATTGGCGTGCACGCTTTCATGCCCGTATTCAGGAAGTAAAGCAGCTGGGTTACGATGAGCGCTTCGTGCGCATGTGGGAGTTCTATCTGTGCTACTGCGAGGGCGGCTTCACCGAGCGGGTGATCAGCACCGCGCAATTTACTCTGGTGAAACCGAATGTACGCCTGGCTTAAAATCAACTCCAGTGCAAAGATGCTCAACGCTGATATTTCCCGCAGGTTTATATCTTGCCCTAGGAGTACTGACTTATGATGCGCAAACTGATCGTGAGAATGCTGTTGCTGGCGATGCCTTTCCCGGTGCTGGCCAACACCGACCCGGAGCGCATTGGCATTGCCAGAAATCCTGACAACGGTGAAATTCTGTACTATGAATACCATTACTTGCCCGCTGCGGGCAGCACTCGCATCGTTGAATACAAAGATGCTGATGGCAAGCTGATCACCGAGAAAACGCTGCAATTCAATGGCGACAACACACAGCCGGAAGTGGCGCAGGTCAATCATTTAAGCGGCGAGCGGATCACCATCAGTGCTGCACCGGGAGGTGTTTTCAAACTTGAATACAAACAGAATTTCCGCGCCAATTTCAAACAGAAATCCTTTGATGCCAGTTCGCAGCTGGTAATCGACGCAGGCTTCGATGAAATGATCCGGCGCTCCTGGAATGAACTGCTCACTGAGGGCAGCGTTGACTTTGATTACCTGGCGCCATCGCGACAACGCACCTTCTCCCTGACCGTTGAGCCAATGACCTGCCGCGCCCCGACTGAAGCCGCACGTTGTTTCAGCGCAGCTCCGACCGCATGGCTGCTGCGCAAATTTCTGGAACCGATTGAGCTGGTCTACCACGACAGCACTCTGCAGCTGCTGAGCTACCGAGGGATTGGGAACATCGCGGATACCAGCGGCAAGTACATGAAGATTGATATCGAGTATGAATACCTAGGCGATTGATTAAAAGCCTGGGTTTCTACTTTTGAAGCATAGCCAATGATGGGGATTCACCTGCACTCAATTCGACAAAAGCGCTCAGATTGCTGGGAACCACTCACTGCAAGTATTGATCAATTGCGCTGAAGGCAGCATTGCGGTGCGCAGCAAAGTCTCGCACGGTCGCCGCTGTCCAGGCGCTCAGCACGACGATCGCCACGTTGTTCTCCGGATTGAAATAGATACCTTGCCCATATATCCCTGAAGCGCGGAAGGTGCCGTCACGGTTGAGCCACCAGAAATAGCCATAGCCATCGTCTGCCGGTGACGGGGCTGTTGATTCGTCGATCCAGCCCTCGGGCAGAACAGGCGTTCCATCGGGCAGAACGCCATCGTTCAGGATAAACTGCGCCAGGCGGCCATAGTCGCGCAGTGTTGCAAACACACAGCATCCACCGCGTTCACCCCCGCCATAGCCATGAGTCGCCCAGTACGCTGGCGATTCCATCACCGGCATCCAGATCTTGTGCTGGAGATAGGTGGAGAGGTTATTGCCGATGGCGGCGCGCAGTACGATCCCGGCCAGATCCGTCTCTCCGGTGCTGTAATTGAAGACGGTTCCCGGGGCGGCAATACTGGGTTTTTTGCTCATAAAGTTAAGAAAGCGAACCACGTCTTCGCCCGGGTAGGTGCCTACGTCGGATCTGGGATCGGCGTAGTCCTCATTCCACTGCACGCCGGATGACATCTGCAGCAGTTGACGCAAATTCGTGTCGTCATACCCTGAGCCTTTCAAAGCGGGCACGTAATCGGTGACCAGCGCATCGAGACTCGGCAGATAACCGTCCTTGATTGCCGCTCCGTAGAGCAAGGAAGTGACTGACTTGGCCATCGAATAGGCTATCCAGACCGAATCTTCATCGTTGCCCAGGCCATAGCGTTCCATGAGGATGTTGCCATCCTTCAATACCAGCAGCCCCGCAATCTGGGTATGCGACATGTAATCGTCGAGGGAAAAGCTTTCACCCTCAACCTCGTAGCGCAGGCCGCTGAAGTCCCTTGGCATCTCTGGCAATGGCAGAGCGGTATCACCTGCCTCGATCAATCGGCTGGCCATAGGCGAAGGGCTGCGGAACCGCTCAATCTGTTCCAGATGGGCCGCGCTCATGGGTTCAACGACGGCGGAAAGCCCTGACTGCGCGGTCTGCACCTGTTCCTGTGCATGCAGGGATAGCGGGAGTGCGAGTGACAGAATAACGAGAAACTGTAATCGAAGGGATGAAGGTACGCGCATCTGAGACTCCATTGGGTTTTAAATAACACTTTTCCATGAAATCAACGATACGCCGCGCCGTCTCATTGTCAAGCTTGCGTAGCTGCCCTTTGGCTGTCTCGGCGTAATCAATCGTCCAGGCCAAGGTCACTTCTCACGTCGGCGGCGGAATGCACCTGTTCTTGCCCCTTGCGGACACGCTCCAGTACGTCGGCTGCGAGGTAGTATTCCTCCATTTCTTCGATGCCCTGCTCGATGATTTCGCGCAGGTAGTACGCCTTTGTGCGTCCGGTCTGGGATACGAGGTAGTCAAGCCTTTGCTCGATTTCAGGAGCGAGGCGAATCGAAGTTGCCATGTCAGATCCTCGAATTAAATACGTGTATTCACCGTATCACAGCATCGTCGTCTTGAATAACCGGTGCCTCCCACCATGGGCACTGCTACCCGACTCATAATCTGGGCACCGGTACTGGCAGCCCTGCACCAGCGATACTTGGCGCGACCATTTACAATGGCGGCTGTGTTGCACGCAGGTGATTGGTTTCGGCACGGATTGCGCGAAATTCAGAACGAGCCTTCCACTGAGGCCATCGTGTCGAATCCCCTAGATCGCGCAATAGGGTATGAAACAATTCAATGTCTTCAACCGCGCCACGTAGATCCCAGTCTGCACTCCAGGCATCGCAGGTCTGGTGATAGCAATTGCCGGTGTAATCAGCGATCCATTGATCACCCGCAACGCGCCCACCGTCAACCAGATCGGCGCCGCCAGCAATGCCCATGATCAGCAACACGGGCACGCCCTGTCGCGCCAGGGAAAAATGATCAGCGCGGAAAAACAGACCATTTTCTGGCAGGTTTTCTGGTGTAACCACACGCGATTGCAGCGCTGCCGCTCGCCTCAGGTCCTCTTCCAGATCACTTTGGCCTTCTCCGACTAAAATGACATCCCGTGCCGGGCCAGCAGTCTGAAGAATATCCAGAGTGAAATTAGCCACGGTTGAATGCAGCGGATAAATCGGTTTCATGGCATAGGCAGATGAACCCAGCAGGCCACTTTCTTCTGCGGTCCAGACCGCGAACACAACGCTGCGGGCCATGGGAGTTCCTGCCTTGAGCACGCGCGCCAGTTCAATCACGCCGGCGGTGCCGAGCGCGTCATCATTGGCACCGGGGCGCACAGTGCGGCCCAGCGCATCGGGCTCACCTTGGCCATAGGCGTCCCAGTGTGACGACACCATCAAGGTCTCGTCAGCCTGGGTACTACCAGGCAGCAGTGCCAGCACATTTTGAGAATCGATTCTCTCGAGGGCAACATTAAAGCGGGCGCTCAAGGACACCTGGGGCAATTCAAACGCAGAGAAATCATCGCGTCGCGCGCTCTGGCGCTGCTCGACAAGATCCAATCCGGCTGCCGCAAACAAGGCAGTGGCCGCATCATAATGAAGCCAGCCCTGCAGCAACGGTGGCAAAGGGCCGCTGGTCTGGGCCAGGGTAAATTGCTCACCCGGCGATGACGAGGCCACATTCCACCCGTAACCTGCGGCTTTGTCTTCATGGATCACCAGCGCAGCCAGTGCTCCGCGGCGTGCAGCTTCCTCATATTTGTATGTCCAGCGACCATAATATGTCATGCGTTTGTTACCAAAGCGCCCCGCTACTGGCTCCTCAGCAGTGGCCGAAAAATCCGGGTCGTTGACCAAAAATACCGCGACTTTGCCAGTCAGATCAATGTCACCAAAATCATCCCAGTCCCGCTCCGGTGCGCTGGCACCAAAACCAACAAATACCAGCGGCGCACCATCAATATCAACGGTCTCTACGGCACGTGCGGTGCTGACCTCTACATCTATGCCTTGTTGCCAGGTTTGTTTGCTATCGCCTGTCGCGATACTCACATTGCCGTTCTGGGCCAGTTGGGTATGGATCAAGGGCACCGAGTGTGTCCAGGTACCATCCACACCACCGGGCTCAAGACCCAGAGACTGAAACTGCTCGACCAAAAAGGCGATGGTTTTCGCCTCGCCCGGTCCGCCGGGTGCACGGCCTTCAAATTCATCCGAGGCCAGGACCTTGACAATGTCTGACAGCCGTTGGCTGTCGATAGCCGCTGCCGCTGTTTCGACAACAGCAGCGTTATCTATTTTGTTATCGACAACCGATGTGGTTATTTCGGAGCAGGCACTGATGCCGACCATCAGGGTAAGACTGAGACTAAACTGGTTGAAGCGGTTCATAAAATTGGCTTCCCGACAAATATTGCTGTTGATTTTTAATGATAGTGCTCACGAACTGCTGACCGATTTTCGCAGCTCATGGTTTTTAGGGCCAGTAGTAGCACCTGTCAACCAGGTTGTCGAAATCGCTCTCAAACAATCGGTCCTGTATGACGCGGTACTTTTCAAATTCACTCTCGGCAAATTCTTTAGCGAGTGTTGCGCTGATGCTACCGTTGTCCTGCAGAATATCCCGCTCATCAAATTGTAGAAAGGCATCCAGACGTTTCGCCCAATCTTATCGGGATCTTGCGTCTGGCGCGATCTTCTGCCAGTTCCAGGTAGGCATTGACAATACGTCCCAGGGATTCCAATTCATCTTTGCTGAGATAATTCTTGGCGTTACCGACATCGGTTTTTAGGATCTTGCCGTCTGGCCCCTTTGTCCAATTGGTCAACCCCATGTTCGATTTATCGCTGTCGACGCGCAGCTTTACCAACTCTGCGGCTGTATGGCCGTGGATAGCAAAGTGCAACTTGTTCTGGAGCTTGGCAAAGAAGGCTTTAGTGGTGGGCGCCTCCTTGTTGTAGTCGACGCTGGTGGCATAAGTGTCAGCAATCTTCTGATAGAAACGCCGCTCAGACAGGCGAATCTCACGGATCTCTTCCAACAGGCGTTCGAAGTAATCTTCACCGAGAAAGCTGCCGTTCTCCATGCGCTCACGATCAAGCACATAACCTTTGATCACAAACTCGCGCAGCACACTGGTGGCCCACTGCCGGAACTGCGTGGCGCGCAGAGAGTTCACGCGGTAGCCCACGGAGATTATGGCGTCGAGGTTGTAGTGCTTTTGCGGTCGCTTGACCTGGCGGGCGCCCTCTGTTTGAACTTGTAAGAAATCCTTACATGTTGCGACCTCGCCCAACTCGCCTTCCGCATAAATATTTTTTAAATGCTGAGTGATGTTCTGTGGTTGCACCTGAAATAGCTCAGCTATCAACTTTTGCGTCAGCCAAATGGATTCATCTTCATAGCGCGCTTCGATGCCCTGCTCACCAGCCTGTCTGTTTCTGCCGCAAAGCTGGTACTTCCCTCTGAAAAATCGCGGTAGAGTAAGCGCTGACCATCGGGCGATACCGCAAAACCTGGAATCTGGACCAAGAATGACTGTGGAAGACCGGTGTCAAAAACAAGCTCGGGCGTACCTTGGCGGAAACCATTTTCCGGGTCAGCGGGAACATGGTAGATATCGCCGTTCATATACCAGAAGTACAGGCCCTTGCCGCTGCTATCCCAGACCGCATGCGCGGCTGTGTTGTCGCCGGCATTTGCAGCGCCGGCACAATGTTGTTGGTCACTTGAATCAGCAACCACGCCACCACGGCATACACACCGGCGACGATCAGGAACGCGTTATGTTTCGTCCTCGGGAAGTAGTAGTAGTCTTTCGCTACGCCAGATCCGCACCAAACTAACTTCCGAAGGATGCCGCAGATAAACAATGCGGAACGGCGGGTAAATCAGTTCGCGAATTTGCTCTTGATCAAACTCGGGAACCTTCCTGCCGGAGTCAGGGTGGTCAATCAGCCCTTGTACCCGTTTCAAGATAGTGCTCACGAACTGCTGACCGATTTTCGCAGCTCCCTGCTCAAGGTAGTAAACCTTAATGTCTTGAAGATCGTTTAACGCAGAACGCGCGATAACAAGCTTCACTTACGCCACGCCTAGTACTTTTTTAGCTTCATCCAATGTGACGGTATTGCCTTCACGGATATCAGCCAGTCCTTGAGCCACGGCTTTAACGAAGCGTAGCTCTTCAGCAATTTTTTCATAATCTTCAAGACCTTGCACTACTGCAACACCTCGACCCCTACTCGTTAAGAGAATGGGCCGATGGGTGTCATTGGCACGACTCACTACTTTGCCAGGATTGACCTTCAGATCAGATAAAGGAATGACATCCTCAGAGAATTTAACTTGCATTGTAATGTCCTCATGGTTATTAGGGCCATCAATAGCACCTGTCTAAAGCTCCTGTCAAGAAACATAACATTGGCGCTCACGGGGCGAACAACCACAGCCTCAAGGGCACAGGAGCAAGGGCAGATTGATGAACTGGGGAATATCTGGGTAGAGTTCGGAGCGGATCAGGGTGAGGTCACCGTATTTGTCGCCCACAGGGACGAGGTCGGTCGGGAGATCAGCGATATCGCCGCTGGAATCGCCGCATTTTGCCTATGCTCCGCTGGGTAACGGACCGGTGCTGCGATCTATAGAGAATGGCAGCATGGCGAGCGCCTCTGAGTAACTTTATCCGATCGCTTGATTCTTTGGGAATCAAGTAGATTCAAGCAGCAAGCCGTTGGGTTTATGGCTTTTGGTCGAATCGACAGTATTGACCAAATCGAACGATTCGACTAGTTTGCGTGAAAACTGGAGAGTAAAATCATGCAATCTTTTACAGCCAATGAAGCCAAAACCCGGTTCGGAGAATTTCTTGATCGCGCCCAACGCGAACCAGTTCAAGTGTTGCGCCATGATCGTGTCGTGGGGGTGATGGTCAGCGCCGAAGACTACGAAGCCATGCGCACTTATTATGCCGACAGGCTCCGCAATACCGTGCGCACCAGTGCGACTGACGCCGCCGCCGCAGGCATGACCGAGGACAGATTGAACGAGCTGCTGGCAGATGAAAGCTGAAGCAAACCTGCCTGCAGCCTATGCGAAAGTCGTGGTCGACACCAATGTGCTTATCAGTGCAGCGCTGCTGCCGCAGAGCGTAGCGGCGATGCTGCTGGATCGTTTATTGACAGATGGCCGCCTGGTGTTTTCCAAAGCAACCTTTGCTGAACTTGAAACTCGCCTCTGGAAACCAAAGTTCGATCTTTACCTGTCTATGGAAACGCGACGTAACCTGTTGCGCGATCTGGATTCGACCGCCTTATGGGTGGAGGTAACAGCGGAGTTGAGCGCCCGCGCCTACTCGCGCGACAGCACGGACGATGCTTTTGTTCATACCGCACAGGCTGCCAAAGTCAGCCGTCTGATCACAGCAGATCAGGATTTGCTTGAATTGCGGCAGCTTGAATCATTGCGAATCCTGAATCCGCGTGCCGCGTTGGATGAAATGGAGGAAGGTAAACCGGGGTAGACAAAGCAAAGAAGCCTGCTCAACCGCATACACACCGGTGACGCGGACCACCTTGCGGCGTTTCAGTTCTTCGAACAGATTGGACATGCCCAGCTACCTTTTTTTTTATTGACTGGTTTTTAATTCTATCTGGCTATCGTTGTTCGTAGGTCAGTTGCTTGTAGCTACTCATTTCGCATATCTCTTGCCGGAGAAAAAGGAATGAGCCTACAGACAGCTGACCTTTTTTCCTAGCGCGGTTGAGTTATGCACTTCATGGACTACCGCTGCCACGGCTTAACTCTCGCGATTTAACACCCGGTGATCTTGATGCAGTAACAGAGGCGCAGATGCTTTTACCGACACGCATACGGTATAGGGACCGCCGGTGGCCGCGCAACCAGCTCACGCTCCGGCGCCCGGCGCAGATTGGGAAATACCAGCGGATGGAAGGCCAGAGTGACCATAGAGTTATTCAGAGGCTCCCTAGTTCTTCAGCTCTGCGTCGGCCTTCTCGCGTGAAAGAGCCAGATCATAAACTTCATTTCGATTTCTTTTGCCGACCGCAAGAACAGTGACCGTGACGGTAGTATCGGATACCGAATAAACCAACCGATATCCAAGTTGACGCAGTTTGATTTTGTACAGGGTTGTTCCTCCGCTAACTGCTGCGGAAGGAATATGTGGATTGGAAAGCCGCTCTTTGAGCTTTTTAGCGAAAAGTTCTCGCACATTGAGACCGAGCTTTTTCCATTCTTTCAGGGCGCTTTTCTTAAACGCTAACTCATAGGTCATCCGGGTTAACCTTTATACTTTCTTCGTCCATGCGGCTCCTAGCAATTTCCAGCAGCTCTTTATCTTCTATAAGGTCCATCATAGCTTCATAGGTTTTGGCGGGGATACAATAAAACGCAGGCTCATTCCTGTTGAGCACGGCAATGGGCATGCCTTCTCCGCTGGCTACGACTTTCATGGGGTTGGCTTTCAGTTCGGAGATGCTGGCAGCCACGTCAGTAAGGATTTGATACGTCATGGAGATACCTTGGGTTAATTGGTATGAGACCGAATAATGGGCCTGTTAAGAGGTCTTGTAAAGCTATAATACGGGCTCTAGTTGCTCTGCGCAGTATAGAAAGGAAGTGAGGGCGTCAAACCGGCGCCAACAACCGCGAAAAACGTCATGCTGCTGCTTTTGCCTATTTAGTTTCAGACAGCCTGCAGGTGATCCAGTGTTTCGGGAAACTTCTCGACCAGTTTGATCAAGAGCGCTGCATGCGCATTGGGTTTGCTGCGCCCCTGCTCCCAGCTCTCTACCGTACGGGGATTGGTTCTTATGGCGCGCGCAAAAACCGCCCTGGAGATATTCAGTCCTTCACGCAACTTGCGCAGCTCCCCTGGCTCTATTGTGGGCGCTGCCAATTCTGCGATGTGAACTCTTTTCAGCGTGAGTGTTTCGCTCCTCTCAGCCTGCAGAGCGGAAATTCCGGCGTTTCGATTCTGCAAAAAACGTCATTCCTCTCCTCGCACTATCCTCATTGCACCGAAGTCTGGCCAAGCGAAGGCATACCAGTTGGAACAGGTGCGCGACATAATCACTCGGTATGGATTGGAGCTGAAAAATGACCAGCAAGTATGGTCTTCATGTTTACTGGAGTGAGTCTGATCGAGAGCTCCACAGCCCTGCTCGGCGCCGCTCGACGTCACGGACGTTAAGTGTCAGGAACTGTTCAAGCAATAGCATCCCAGTCAATAGGTTTCCTCAGATCAATTCTGGGCAGGGCGACCTTAATTGCTTCGACATATTTCTGCGCAGCGCCGGTGTTGTATATCACGACGCGCTCCCTGGGTTTGATCCAGCCTTCCTCGGCAAGTCGTTCCACCGCGCCAACACAGGCGGCGGTTTCGGGACACACAGAAATTCCTTCCAGCGACTGCGCTAATACCATCCACTCATGAATGCGCGCTTCTTCGACGGCAATGGCGATGCCTTCGCTTGCACGGATGGCATCCAGGATCATGAAGTCACCCACGGCTGCCGGGACGCGTAAACCCATAGCTATTGTTACCGGGTTTAGGTGCGTCTCGGCAAAGCGTTCGCCTTTGTTGAAGGCAGTGACAATGGGGCAGCAGCCTTCGGATTGCACTGACACCATGCGCGGGCGGTGCCTGGCGTCGATCCAGCCCATTGCGGCGAGTTCATCAAAAGCTTTCCACATGCCTATCAATCCAGTGCCGCCGCCGGTGGGATAGACAATGACATCGGGCAGAGTCCACTGCATCTGCTCGGCCAGCTCCAGGCCCATGGTTTTCTTGCCCTCGATTCGATAGGGCTCTTTAAGTGTGGACAGATCAAACCAGCCCATGCGCTCTTTGCCTTCGCGCACAATGCGACCGCAGTCGGTGATGAGGCCGTTGGCAAGAAAAGCCTTGGCGCCGGCCGTATGACACTCGTATTGGTTTATTACCGGTGTGTCATCTGGCATAAAGACGTAGGCCTCAATGCCGGCTCTGGCTGCGTAGGCTGCCGCCGCGCCACCGGCATTGCCAGCAGTGGGTAGTGCGACACGTTTGATTCCGAAGTGTTTGGCCATAGTGATGGCGGTGGTCATGCCCCGACTCTTGAAGCTGCCGGTGGGTAGTTGCGATTCATCCTTGATCCAGACATTTTTGAGTCCGTAGCGGTCACCGAGTCGCAGGCATTTGAGCAGCGGCGACATTCCCTCGCCCAGAGTAACTTCGATAGGATCGGTACCGGTCGGCAATAACTCGCGGTAGCGCCACAGCGTCGGTTCGCGGCTGAGCAGTGCTGCCTTTGTCATATTGTCGCGCACAGCATCCAGATCGTAGCGTACCCACAGCGGCCGATCCTTGTGCATGGTGCGCGGCTGATCGGCAGAAAACCTGGTGCCATCAATGGCACTTTCCAGATGCGTTACAAAATTTGGCATTGCGATTCCATGAGATTGGTTAACGGTTTGCAGGTGAATTTCGCATCCTGTGGCGCAAATGTAAACCCCACATCGCAGTTCAATTACGACCAGGTTGCAGGCGTAAAATGTTAGGAATATCTGCTACGAATCAGCCGCGGGTTAACCATGATGTCCGTGAAATGGACGAGCTGTAGCGCAGCGGTAATAACCCTGGCGATTTGGTTTTACCGGAGAAGTTGTCAGGCTTTCTTGCCAGGTAATCGGCCAAATACTTGTGGGCTGCGCTAATCACTGTTTGCTGAGCCGCTGGACACCACCGCCATTCTGGTAAATTATAGATTATCCATAACGCACTGCAGCCAAGGGGACAACATGGGGCACCCGCCATTGCTTCGATACGCCGTTTGTTTAAGCACTGCTCTTTTTGGCCACTCACTGCTGGCTCAGAGCGTTGGCGATTCACCTACGCGGGCCCAGACACCCGAAGGGAATTACATCAGTTGGCACGAACATCTGATTGACGATTCCACCCAGGTTGACTTTGTTCTCAGTGGCGCTGACGGACTGGTCATGGGAGACCTGGACAACGATGGCTATCCAGACATAGTGTCCGTGCATGAGTCCGACTCAAGCTATGATTCGGCAAACTTCACGCCGGGTTTCGTGGCGCCACCCGAAGGTCATGTGCGTATCGCCTTTGGCAGCGCCGACCCACGACAATGGCAAAACATCACCGTCGCTGAAGCCTTGGATGCCGCCGCGCCCGAAGACGCTGCGGTGGCCGATATCAATGGTGACGGTTTTTTAGACATATTGGTCGCCGCCGAGCTATCACATGTCCTCTATTTACAAAACCCCGGCCAGCGCATTCGCGAAACAGAATGGCAACGCCTGATACTGCCGATGACCAAAGGGCGTGGGAGTTATATCCGGGTTTTTGCAGCTGACCTGGACGGAGACGGTATGCCCGAAGTCATTGCACCCAATAAAGGCGAACAGATTCCCGGCCCTGAGGATTTTGCGAATTCCCATCCAGTGTCTATTTTCAAGGTACAGGGCGACCCGTTGCTGGGCGACAACTGGCAGGAGATTGAGCTGGGACGTTTCAGTGTTCCGCAGAACTCAGATCCCGTCGATCTGGATGGCGATGGTGATATCGATATCGTGGTAGGAACGCGCGGTGAGGAGCGCCTGGTCTGGTTTGAGAATCCAGGCGACGGCTCGCTCAATTTCACCGAGCACGCTATCGGCATAAACGGTGCCCGGATGGCGGGTTTCAACCTGGAATATGCTGACCTGAACGGAGACGGGCGCCTGGACATTATCGGTGCAGCCAGCGGGCGAACAGGCAATGGCCTGGCGTGGATTGAGCAACCCGCCCGTAAGGGAGATGCATGGAATGCACACTCTATTGGCACATTGGCGCCGGACAGCATCACGGGTCTGGGAGCAGCCGATATTGATGGGGATGGGGATATCGATATTCTTGCCGGCAGCTACAGCCGGGGTGAACGTGAATCGGATGATGTCAACGCATCAGTCAATGACCCACTGGGTCGCCTGGGCTGGTTTCAGAACTCCGGCAATCCGACAGCGGAGTGGACACGCCATGATATCTCCCGCCGTAAACGGGGCATGTTCGACAAGTTTATTGCGTACGATCTGGACGGTGATGGCGATACCGATTTTTTGGGTACGCGCGGCAACAGCTACCCCTACGACGGCGTGTTCTGGCTGGAACAAGTACGTACTGCCGAGCCTGTTGCCAGTTTCACCCGGGCTCGGAGTCAGGACAGCGATGAGGTCAGGCTACCCTGATACTGTGCAGATTTTAACCCTCAGCGTGCATCCATCACCGCCATCGTAATGCGCGAAATGCAGACTGTTTTGTCATCCTCGTTCTCAATGCGAATCTCCCACACCTGCGTGCTGCCACCCACATGGATCGGCCGCGCAGTGGCGTACACCCAGCCTTTGGACACCGATCGGATATGGTTGGCGTTTATCTCCAGGCCTACCGCCACCTGATCCTCACGGCGCACGCAGAAGTTGGCGGCCACGCTGCCCAGTGTCTCCGCCAGCAGCACCGAGGCGCCGCCATGCAGAATGCCATGCGGCTGCACGGTGCGATGATCAATGGGCATGCGGCCCTTCAGATAATCGTCGCCGATCTCGATGAACTCGATGCCGAGATGGGAGGCAGCGGTGTTGGCAGCGGACTGGGTCATTTTTTCGAGGCTGATGGGTTTGGTCCAGATTGGCATAAAGGATTGGTCTCGTGTTGGGTGCTCAGGGTGCTTCAGTGTGCTCAGGGTGCGAAAGTATCATAAGAATTGCCTGATGTTACTTTAAGTCCGGAAAGTACCATAAGCCTGCTATCAAATAGCTGCGACACAGGCTGTCGCATTGTGTGATTGACTGAAGTACACTCAGGCTCATAACAAAAAATTATGAGAGCGGCTACATGGCAGTACCGTATATCACATTAAAGCGGCGTCAGCGGCTGGAACGCGCTGACCACCCCGAACACCTCGCGCTGAGAGTGCATCGTGCCTTGAGCTGGTTGAACCGCGCCGAGCAGTGCACTGACAGCGACAGCCGATTTATCTTCCTGTGGATTGCATTCAACGCCGCCTACGCCAATGAAACCGGTGAATACCGCATGGCCGAAGGTCGCCGGTTTAGCGAATTTCTGAACCGCCTGGTCAGTCTGGATAACACCGAACAGCTCAGCAACGCAGTCTGGCAACACTATCCGGGCGCCATCCGCATCCTGCTCAATAATAAATTTGTGTATCAGCCTTTCTGGGACAGCCTCAACCGCCTGCCGGACAGCGAGAACTGGGAGCAGCAATTTGAGCGCGCCAAAGTCGTCTCCAATAAGGCGTTAGCCAATCGCGAAACCGGTAAAGTGCTCAGCATCGTGTTCAACCGACTGTACACCCTGCGCAATCAGCTGATACATGGAGGTGCCACCTGGAACAGTACGGTCAACCGCGATCAGCTGCGCGATGGCGCCCATATTCTGGAAGAACTGGTACCCGCTGTTATCTGCATCATGATGGACAATGCCCGCGCTCACTGGGGGGAGGCTTGCTACCCCGTAAGCCAATAGCTGCGTAAGCACTTTGAAAATTTAAAAAAGGATTTTTTATGGCCGAACGTCCTGATTCACTCGAAACTATCAAGACTGCACTGGCGCTTCTGCAACGCATTCCGCGCCGACCGCGTCGCGTGAGTGCGCCTGAACTGCATGCCCAGCTACAGGCGGTTGGCATAAATCGCGATATGCGCTCGGTGCAAAGACAGTTAAAGATGCTGACCGAGCAGTTCGAAATAGAGTGCGACACCCGCAGCAAACCCTATGGTTACTGCTGGAAAGAAAAAGCCCAGGGCTTCTCCATGCCAGGCCTGAGCGAACAGGAATCTCTGCTGCTGTCGCTGGCCGAACAACATCTGCGCAATCTGCTGCCCGCCAGCCTGCTCACCTCCATGGGCGCTTTTTTCGAACAGGCGCGCAGCAACCTGCTGCCTGCGCTACCACCATCAGCAAATAAGCGCAGCAATAAATCCAGTCTTGAGCGTCAGTGGCTGCAAAAGGTTCGGGTAGTAAGTGCTACCCAGCCTCTTTTGCCTCCGTCAATTGATGACACCGTGTTCAAAGAAGTCAGCAACGCTCTGTTCAGCAACCACATGCTGGACATCAAATATCGCAACCGCGCCGGCACCGAACAAAACGCCATGGTGATGCCACTGGGGCTGGCGCAACAGGGCGAAATTCTCTATCTGGTGTGTCGCTTCGATGGCTTTGATAATGAGCGCAGCCTGGCCATGCACCGCTTCATCAGCGCCCGCGCAACCACGCTCAGCTTTGCGCGCCCCAAAGGATTCGATCTGCAAAAGTACGACAACGACGGCCGCTTCGCCTATGGCGAGGGCAAGAGAATAGCGCTGCGCTTCCGGATCAGCAAACAGGCCGGTCTGCACCTGCTGGAAGCGCGCCTGTCCGCCGATCAGCAGGTGCGCGAACTCGATGACGGCTACGAGATCAGCGCGACGGTGATGGACACAAAGCAGCTGGATTGGTGGCTGTGGAGTTTTGGGGAGAGTGTCAGCGGGGTGGAGAAGACGCCAGCGTGACCGTCAACGGTAAAAAATAATGGCCATTGGCAAGCAAGCAGACAAATTGAAAGTTACAGGGCGAAGAGATATATGAAAGTAGATTTGAACAACAGCAAATCCAGCATGGTTTCCGTTCGATGAACAGGGCGATAATGGCAAGGCCGCTTATTTTTTTGTTTATCATTTTTTCATTATCCTTTCTGATTGTAAGTTCATTTCTCTCCAGCCAAATGATTCAAGCTGGCAAGGAATATAAGAACGAAATGTCGGCTTACACTGATGTTCTTAGCTTTAAGGATCGTCTTCTTAGCGGAAGGGAGTGGTTTCTTGGAGAAAGGGAAACCAGAGAAAGGCAGAATATTGCCACAGAGAAACTGAATTCGGCTACCCTTGCCCTGGAGCGTCAGAACAGGTACTCAGATTTTTTTGTCATATTCAGTTTGCTGTTTGTGGCCACCGCTTATTTAGTGTTCCACAAACACCCTGATGCAGCTCTGATCAGTGCCGTTGTGCTGGTGGTTTTGGCTGCTTTCTGTCTTGTGAACGGGATCTTCGTTCCCATGTTGGAAATTAGCGCGTTTAATCAGGATCTAAAAATCCCAATTGTGGTTGATGTACCCTTTCTTCGTACGTTTGAGACAAGCAAAGATTTCTCAGGGCGTATGTATTACTACTACGAAAACAAGTCTGTCGTCGATTTGATACGCACACTATTTATTCAAAAGAATTATTTGGTGGGTTCAGCCATATTATTGTTTAGCATATTTATACCAGCAGTGAAGGTGCTTCTGTCGCTGACGATGTTGGGGAGCCACAAATTCCGTGGTAACTCGATGCTTCAAGCAATTATGGCTACAATTGGTAAGTGGAGTATGGCCGATGTTTTTGTTGCGGCAGCCTTTCTTGCCTACCTTTCTTTTAACAATATGAATGCAGGCATTGAGACGGAAGCGAATTCATTACTCGGCCTAAACTATTTTTTTGCCTATTGTCTATTTTCAATTGTATCAACCTCATTTATTGGCCGAACTATATCCAGCGAGGAAAGGGTTGTTCGTCAGCCAGTAGCAGAAGCGATTTGACTGCTGGTTGCAGACCAGCACCTACCTGGCGCTCAGGCTGATATTATCCAGGATAATGGCGCCTTTGGGGGAGCGGTCAAACACGAAGCGCAGGCGCGCAACCCGGCCCGGGTTAAAGTCTGCCGAGGCGGAACTGAACTCTGCAAGCGGCAATTGAAATCGGCGAAACAGAATTTCTGTCGGCTCGGTATCATCCAGAAACTTAGCCCGCCCTGGTATAGCGTTAACCAGCGGGTAAAGCTGTGAGTCAGCGCTTAGTGGTGCGGTTGCACTGTTGCCAGCGACATCAGTTATTTCAACTGTCCAGTCAAGAAGCAGGCTGGCTTTTTCTTGATTTTCATTCGTAGCGGTATCCTCATCGGTAGAGTCAGCGCTGGCCTTCCAGCCGGCAGGTTTGGTGGAAATATCGATTGCTGATAAGGACAGAATCAGACTTTGTTGCTCGGCCCCTGTAAAGGTATTGCCCAGCGAGAAGCTGACAGAAGGCTGCACCTCGTTGCCCGTGACCTGTTTGTCCCAGGCTAATACGACAGAGTGAGTATCTAGTTCATCAGTCTTCAGCCGGTTAGCCACTTCATACCAGCGGGTCATGTTGTCAGTCTCGATGCTGCCCCTGCCACCATCGAGGGTCGTCAGATCGAGGTCGTCTTCGAAGTCAACAATCACCCGCTCCTGCGAGTCTGAGAATTGATTAATGTAGAAGGTATCAGGCAACCATTTGGCGCCAAAGCGTGCATCCTTAAAAAGAGGCAGGTAGCTTTCATTGTCATTGAACACGGTCTCCAGGAAAGCACTAAAATAGACCTTAGCCACCGTTCTTTGTGCTTCGCGTGGCATAATCCTGCCCAGGTCCAGCGACCACGCAGTAAACCGCCCGGTGTCCAGATTCTCCCATGTGGTATTAAATTGACCATGATTGGCGCCTGCCACGTAAAGACTGGAGCGGAACCGGTACTCATCACCACTGAAAAACACTCTTGAGTACTGCGCTGCCCCTTCAAAACTCTGCACATCGCCATCCATGTCACCATGGATGGTAAAATAATTGACGTCAGTAACAGGTGTCGGCCGAGATCGCGGCTGGTATTGACCGTACACCGGCGAAATCGCGATAACACCACGAAGATTAAATCCGAAATCAAACGTCTGGGCGGCGTCATCAGGGTAATGGCGAAGCTCGTTAAACGCAGCGGCTATTCCTACCGCCTCGCCACCTCTGGAATGACCAATCAAGGCCAGCCGTTCCATATCAATTTTGTCATGGAAGAAATGGCCTGCCTCTGCGTTCCAATCCCGAAACTGAGCAAGATGCTCAAGCAGTAGCCACGCTCTTGCGTCGTTCTCTTGCTTCAGCCCCGGCCTTTCCGCAAACAGGTTCACCCGGGCTGAGAAAGAGCTGTTGATGAAATTCTCGTCTACCGAAGCCAGAATGATGCCACGGCTCGCAAAAAGTTCACCTAGATAGTCATAGCCGGGGTCAGAGAAGTCTTCCATGCTATGGTTGCCATGGACGACCAGCACCAGCGGAAACGGGCCGGAACCTTCTGGCATCCAAACCCGGGCCTGCAGAGGCAACTCAGTGACATCGAAACCCCAGTAACTCGTGCGCAGCCACCCTGAAAAGCCATCCCAGTTTTCAATAAGCTTCGAGCCATCCACCGTTCGCGACAGCAACGTGACATTCTCGCCGTACGCGTCTCGGCGCAAATCACGGCCGCTGCCGTAGGTCAGGGTATTTACCACATGGCTACCGGGCAGCCCCGGGTTCGGCAATTCCAGCGTCTTGTCCGGTAATACATAATCTGCCAACGCCGGGTTAGCAATCTCCTTCTCGCTAAAGACCGCATACAGCCCATAAGATAAACCCAGTACCCCGACTGATAAAAAAAGCAGCGCTGCATTTCTGCCACTGGAGTGCCGCCCGGATTTCAGCAGCACAGCGCTGCCGGCACCTATCAAGCCGAAGCAAAGTACAACTAAACTGCCAGCGATATAACCAGTCTGATCCTCTCCCGGAAAAACCGACAGCATCAGCACCGGCGCAACAAAAGCTAACACCCATCTTAACCGCTTCGGCAAACCCATGAGTACAGATGCCGCAAACAACAGACCACAGCCAATGGCAACGGGTATTAACAACCACAGGATCAGCGCCGGTATTTTTTGTACCGAAAAGTCATCCGCACCGACAAAATAAAAAGCCAGCACCACACCCAAACCCAGCGCTGCAATGCCATTGGCCGCACCACTCCAGCCAATGGCTGAGGGTTTCAACCAATTGCCGAGACGTGCTATCAATCGCCGAAGTTTTTTCAGATAAATCATAAATGCCTTTTTTTAATATTGATGGCTGGCGAAAGATTGATAAGAAACCGGGACGGATAAAAGGTATCTCTGAAGCAGCGAGTTGTCCAGCTTGAGGGAGATTGAAGGAGCTTCAGGGAGCTTGAGGGGGTATTGCCGTGAATACGATGACGTTAGAAGGCTATCACGCTAAAATTGAGTATGATTCTGAGTTGGACACATTCAGAGGCGAAATTCTGGGGCTGAACGGCGGCGCAGATTTTTATGGCCGCAATCCTAAAGAGTTGCGAGCAGAGTTCAAGAAGTCGTTGCATGTCTTCCTTGAGGTATGCAAAGAAAAAAATATTGAACCGCGCCTTTAAGACACCGCCAATAATCAGAGCGTTAAATTGCATGAAAACCATCGTCACGGATCGCTGTACACTTGAACCCCAGGTCGAAGCTCACGCGCCGGCAATGTTTGAAGTCTTGTCTGACCCGGCCATATATGAGTTCGAGCGTGGGCCGCCTCCATCGGTTGAGCGTTTGGCCGCCGGGTATCGTTGCAGAGAGTCGCGCGTATCTCCAAACGGCCGAGAGCAGTGGCTGAACTGGGTGGTCAGGCTGCCAGGTTCGGAGTTGGCAGGCTACGTGCAGGCGACGGTGCTCGAATCCGGGGCTTCATACATAGCATACGAGTTCGCAAGCAAGCACTGGCGACAAGGCATCGGCAGCGCTTCGGTGAGCGCCGTGATGGAAGAACTGGTCAATACCTGCGGCGTTCACACCTTCGTCGCCGTGCTCAAGGCCGCAAACTTCAGATCAATGGGACTCTTGCATCATCTTGGTTTCGAACCGGCAGGTCCGGACGCCGAATCGAAATACGAAGCGGAGCAGGACGAGGTGGTAATGCTTAAATTATGGAAAATTGGACCATCCGGTCGATCAGATGCAGCGAATTCCTAACCCTTAGGTCGGCCTCAGAAACGACTCGTCGACACTGGGGCTAAAGGGCAGTGGCGAGCCTGTCGTACTCGTACCTGGAAGTCTTGCTGCGGTGGGATACAAGTATCCGTGCTACCATGCTCGGCACGTCGGTGTGCTGAACCATTTTCTCATAGCTGCCCGATTTCATTGTCAAGGGGTTAAGCTGCGGTACTTCAGTCGTAGAGACAACTTTTCGGGAAATAGCAATGGCAAGAAAGATAGTCATTCAGGGTTTTGAGCTCCCGAGCCATAACCACCACACCTGTGTCAGTGATGCCTTGCAGAAGGCCGAAAACTTATGTGCTGAGCGCGGAGAAAGGTTTACGCCGCTGCGACGCACTATCTTGGAATTGTTATGGTCATCACATCAACCTGTGAAAGCCTACGATCTGCTTGCGCAACTGGCATTAACCCACGATCGTCCGGCGCCGCCTACTGTCTACCGGACCCTGGATTTTCTGCAGGAAGTTGGCCTGGTCCACAAGCTGGAGTCAATCAATTCATACATCGGGTGCAGCGAGCCTGAACGCCCTCACCAAGGTCAGTTTTTGATCTGCGATAATTGCAGTGTAGTGGCGGAACTGGATGATGAAGTCTTGTCTTCGCGTATAGAAACGAACGCTAAGCGAATCGGCTTCAAAGTCAGCAGCGAAACTGTAGAGGTTCGCGGTATCTGCCGCGTCTGTCAGTAATTTCCTGGATACCCTGATGGTGAGGACTCTTTTGCGAGGGCTCTTTAGAGAGCCTCCCACAGATTTAAGGTGCCATTGCGAGATACGGAGGCCAGCAGTCGGGCGTTTTTTTGCGGTGACCAGGCCAGGAATTCCGGCCGGCTGTCTAATTGGGCTTCAAACGCCGGGAGTGGATCTCCAATCCTGGTCCAGAGTGCAATCTGGCCGCCTCGGCACCCCGTCGCAAGTTGATGTCCCCGGCTGGAAATGCTGACAGCACAGATCGCTTCCTGATGAAATTGCAATGAAACGGGTTTCCGGCCTTCCGGTCCTTTTTTATCAAAGGGCCACAGGATTAAGCTTGAGCTACCGCCGGTGATCAGCCAGCGACTGTTGTTGCTCCAGCTCAGCTGCACCGGTTTGTACTGGAAGCCAGACATCATGGCATCCCGTAACTCCGGCAGTCGCCAGAAATGGACGGTATTGTCCTGGCAGCCGGCTGCGATGACGCGGCCATCAGGACTCCAGCTGATGCTGAGCAGCGAACCCTTCCACTTCAGGTCCTGCGGTCGGCTGCTCGAATCGAGGACGTTATAGATGCGGATGCCACCGTAACCTGCCGCCGCCAGCTGCGCTCCTTTAGGGCGCCAACAGAGCGCCGCGACTGTGCCGCCGGGGAAGACGTACGCGGCCGCCAGATCCCCCTCCGGGGAAAGCAAAACTATTTTAGTGCCTGCGGCAATAGCCAGCTGCGCGCCATCTGGTCGCCAGCTTATCTGCTCAATCCATGTGCTGGCACTGTCATCAGCCAGTGCCACCTCAGCGCAGGCTTTGGGGGCGTAGGCTTTGGGGTTGCAGGCTTTGGGGTTGCAGGCTTTGAGAGTGCCGCCTGTGCTGAAGTCCCACAGTCGGACATACCCGTCCTGTCCGCTGCTGGCAAGCAGTTGTTTAGAAGGATGCCAGGCAAGAGCGAGTCCCCCTGGTTGATGCGCCTGCCAGGAGGAGATCTCGAGCGAGCTGGCATCCAGTATATGAATCATACCCGTGGCACTAATGGCAGCCAGCCAGCGACCACAGGCAGACCAGCCCAGAGCTGCCGGCGATTCATCCATGGCGGCACGGAACTTTAACACTGCCTCGGGCGCGAACACTGCCTGAGGCGCAGCGGAAGCAGCTAACTCAGACATTTTTTCAATCCTCCTTCCAGATAAGCCCGGTCGATGTTCCTGCCAATGAAAACCAGTCGGTTGTGTGGAGTTTCAATGCCCCAAGGCTTGCCGGGCTGACTGTCCAGCAGCATGTGCACCCCTTGGAAGATCATGCGTCGTTCGTCACCGGCTATGGCCAGAATGCCCTTCATGCGGAACAGATCGGCGCCGTCAGTGCGCAGCAGGAGGGATAGCCAGTCATCGAATTTATCTGCATCCAGAAATCCCTCAAACTCAAAGGCTGTTGAACTGACCTTATCGTCATGAACATGACCTGCATTGAAATAAAGATCAGTAACTGACGGGCAGGGTTTGCCCAGTGGATCAAGAATCCGGGCGGAAAATTCCTCGGGCGTGTGCTGCATAAAAAGTGCGTAATTACCCGTAGCGGGCGCATTCATTTTTATCGCCGCAGAACTCTCCAGCATAAATTTCAAATGAGTTGTGCTAGGAAAAATTCTGTCTCCATCACCTGCACTTTGCGCAGGCTCAGCGAAGTGGCGAAAGACCTGCTCAGCCAGCAGAGACAGGTTGGTGGGCTCACCTGCAGGCAGTTGCAACCACATCGCAGACATATCCGGGTCAGGGCCAGTGCTCAGACTCAGCGTGTGTTCTCCGGCGTTGAGTTGAAATATCCCACCCCATTCAAAGGGATATTCAGGTTCAAGGAAGTAGGGATTGGTTTCCAGCGCGCGGTCAAGATCAAACCCCCCGACATCCAATATCTTGTTAAGTGGAGCATCGGCCATATTGGCTGGAATGATCTGTGCCATCCGGTTTATATCGCGAACTCGCGTCTCAAGCGAGATCAACTGGCTCGGTTCCACCAGATCGATTTTATTCAAAACGATGAGATCAGCGAAGGCAATCTGCGCCATCGTTTCATCGCTGTCATCAAGACGCTGAGGTGCATGTTTGGCATCCACCAGAGTAATGATACCGTCGAGGTAAAACTCATCCTTGATATCATCATCTACAAAAAATGTTTGAGCGACAGGGCCCGGATCCGCCATACCCGTGGTCTCCAGCACAATGCGGTCAAACTTGTCTCGTCGACGCGCCAGGTTGCCCAGAATCCTGATCAGATCGCCACGCACGGTGCAGCAAATGCAGCCGTTGTTCATTTCAAAGATCTCTTCATCGGCGTTGATTACCAGATCTTGATCTATGCCAATCTCACCAAATTCATTTTCTATTACGGCGATACGCAAGCCGTGACTTTCACTCAGGATCCGATTCAGCAGAGTGGTTTTTCCACTGCCCAGAAAGCCGGTCAGCACGGTTACCGGGATGCGATGGTTTTTCATGATGAGTCCTTTGTTATTAATGTTCGATGAATTTACGCGCTTAGCGCGCCAGCACTTCCATCCAGAGAATTCCCTGCATGCAGCCTATCCCTGTCAGCGTGGCCAACATCTGCACCTTTAAAGGGAAGGGGCTTTCCGTTTTGCGCAACAGTGGAATCAGGTCAGAAGTCGCAATGTAGATAAAGCCTCCCGCAGTCAGAGCCAGAAGAGCGGGAAGATTGATGGTCATAAACTGCGCGATCAGCAAAGTAGCGGCAGCGCCAGCCAGACAGGCGCAGGCGCAGAAGAAGTTAAGCAAAACAGCCCGCTGCTTGCTGTACCCGCCGTGGACGAGCACGGCGATATCAGAGATCTCCTGCGGGATTTCATGAATGACAATAGCCAGCGTGGTAGCAATACCCAGCATTGGGTCAGCCAGGAAGCTGCCGGCAATCAGGATGCCGTCGACAAAATTATGCATGCCGTCGCCAAACAGATTCATATAAGCATAGGATTCGGGTTTTTCGCCCATTTCATCAGGCAGTACCGCATGATCGTGACGCCAGTGCAGCGATTGCTCGATAAAGTAGAACCCGATGATTCCGGTTAGCGTCCAAAGAAAGATACCGCCGGTGTTGTCACTTCGCTCAAGCGCATCGGGCAACAGGTGCAAAAAGGCATCGCCCAACAGCACGCCGACAGCAAGGGCGAGCAGTCGCGGCATCCATCTGACAAGAGCAGAGTCTTTGATGTACAGGACATATGCTGAGCACAGTGCCACCAGAGTTACCACCAGCGCCCCGGTCATGGCAAAAACGATCGTAAACCAATCCATAGTGTGTACCAGTTGTTAAAGTTCGGGAGTCTGCGCTGTTTTCGTCAGAGCAGTCTGAGGCTGCTCTGAGGGCGGGACAGGCGCTGGGCTCCCTGAGTTCGGCTCAGAGCCCATTGCACGTCGACTGCCTCGATGCCTGCAAAATTTCCAAAGGCAGTTACTGTCAATTCTGCAGGAGTTGATTCGTTATGGCACTGAAGTTCAAAAATAACTTTGAACCCTGCGTGCCCACCAGAGGCATGCGGCGGCGCATTTGAATGGTCAGCTTCAAGTGCGCCATGGGTAGCGCTGATGTCTGTAAACTGCCCGGTAGCCACTGCGTGTGACTGGACCAGGTCACAGTTGAGTGCCGAAAGGCGTAATATGCTGTCAGGTTCTTGCAGCTTCAGCAGGGCACTCTGGATTGAGTTCCGCTCAGCTTTATGCTGCGGAGCATGCTCGAAACCGACGATATTAATGGCGGGGGTTTCAAATTCAATCAACAGCGTTAAGCGGTCCTGAACCAGGCTTAGCTGAGACGCTCCGTGTACATGAGCACTCGCATCGCGATGCACATGCTGTGCTGAAGCACTGGCCATTGAGAGCGCAAGAACCGGGATCAGCAATGCAATAGTAAGCTTCATCTACGCCTCCAGTTGCTCCTGCACGGAAAAGGGGCTGTCCAGCGTCAACCAGTGAGCTTCACCCGCAGCCAGTTCATCATCCGTCAGCAGGCAGGTGTTCAACTGTTCAATCATGTGCTGCTGGTCGAGAGACTGGCCAATAAAGACAAGTTCCTGGCGCATATCGCCGAAGGGGGCTTCCCAGGTTTCCTCAATGTAGCTCAACGCTTCTTCGTCCGTGGGCCATTGATCTTTTGGAATGGCGTTCCAGAACGTGCCGACAAAACCGTGACGGGCAATGCCGCCCGCCTGGTTCCACTGCCCCGTCAGGGTTGGATGGCTGGCAAGCCAGTAGAAGCCCTTTGATCGGATCAGACGCCCGGCTGGCCAGTCCTGATGCAGGAATGCAAAGAAACGTGACGGGTGAAAGGGGCGGCGGGCGCGAAAGGTGACGCTGCTGATACCGTATTCTTCTGTTTCAGGTATGTGCTCACCACGCAGTTCGCGCAGCCAGCCGGGTGCCAGTTGTGCTTTTTCAAAATTGAAGCGATTAGTTCCGATGATCTTGTTCAGGGGAACCTCACCCGCACTGATCGGGACAATCTCAGCCTCTGGATTAAGACTGCGGATAACGGCCTTTACCCGGTCAAACTGTTCGGGGCTGACCAGGTCCGTTTTGCTGATCAGCACAATATCGCAAAACTCGATCTGATCGACGAGCAAATCAGAGACACTGCGCTCATCGTCCTCGCCAAGACTCTCGCCGGTTTCCTGCAGAGAGAACGCATCCTCGTAATCCTCCAGGAAATTGGCAGCATCAACGACGGTAACCATTGTATCCAATCGGGCTGTCTGCGAGAGGCTGACTCCGTGTTCGTCTTCAAAGGTAAACGTTTCCGCAATCGGTAAAGGCTCTGATATGCCAGTGGCTTCAATCAACAGATAATCAAATCGGCCCTGCGCTGCCAGTGCATTGATCTCGGTCAGCAGGTCTTCACGCAAGGTGCAGCAGATGCAGCCATTACTCATCTCGATCAGTTTTTCATCGGTGCGGTTGAGAGTGACATCGTTGTTGACGGTCTGGGCATCTATGTTGATGTCGCTCATATCATTGACGATAACAGCGACCTTAAGGCCGGCACGGTTTCGCAGCACATGATTAAGCACGGTTGTTTTACCTGCGCCAAGAAACCCGGAGAGTACGGTAACCGGCAGCAGGGGGAGGGTGGCGCTGGAGTTCATGGAAATGCTCAATCACTTTGTTTATTTATGTTATAACATAACATATGAAAACGAAAACTGTAAAGCAGTTATTTGGCGGGCTTGCTGGGGCTGTTGCTCAGACTAGCTGCTGAGACGAATTGCAAGCGAGCGTCGGTATGCCAATGTGGCCGGCAGACCTGCGAGCAAGAAGGACAACAGGAGAGCGGCGCCCAGATAAGGCAGAATCTCTGGAGTCAGAACCTGAGTTGACACAAACAGACCGTAACTGGCGCTGATCCAGTTGGCGGACAGGAAAAGAATCAAGGTCAGCATAACTATGCCAGACAACAACCCAAGCAGAGTCATCAGCAGTGCTTCAGTCTGGATCAACAGGAACAGAAAACCAGGTCGGGCACCAAGGGCACGCAGCACCGCCAGCTCCCGCTCCCGCTGCTGCAAAGTGGATAACAACATCGTTGCCATGCCGAACAATGCCGATACCAGCACAAGCCCGGCAATGAGCGTCAAAACGCGCTCCAGGATATTCATCATCTGCCAGAGTTCAGCCAGGACGACGCCGGGCATGATCGCGATCAGAGGCTCCTGCCGATATTCATTAATTTCGCGCTGGATGCGAAAACTCAGCAGCTTGGACTCAAGACCAATCATGAAAGCGGTAATTGAGTCAGGCACAGGCCCTGTGCGATGCACTGCTTCAAGGCTTTCAAGACTGATGTGAATGGTCTGATCCACCGGAGTGCCCGTTGGGGCCAGGATGCCAGTCACCGTGAATGGATACTGGGTGTGATTGGCAAAGCTCACCGAACCGAGTCCATGTGCCACCACAAAACTGTGTCCCGGTTGATAACCCAGGCGGGCTGCTACTTCAGCCCCCAGTACGGCTTTAAAGTCCGGGACCGGAGGAGCATCCAGCTGCGAGCGATAATCTTCAAAGGGGCTGCCCTGTTGCAGGTGCAGGGGCATGGCACTGCCGTATTTAAAATAACGAAAGTAATCACTGGTGGTTCCCAGCACCCGGTAGCCTCGATGCGAATCTCCAAGAGAGATTGGAATGCTCCACGCAATGCCTGGCTTACTTATCATCTCTTGATAGCTTTTCCAGGTGACATTATTGGTGGCATTGCCGATATGGAAAACGCTGTAGAGCAACAGGTTGACCCCACCTGTTCTGGCTCCCACGATCAGGTCAACGCCAGAAACGGTTTTACTGAAGCTGTTACGAATCTCCTGGCGTAGATGTTCTACACCAAGTACGACGATGGTGCTGAACATAATCGACAACACGGTCAGCAGGACTGTCAGGCGGCGGTTCAGCAAACTGCCGATTGCGAGTTTAAGAAACATTGTCTGATTCCGTTTTCGAGTCCTCGGCAGTGGCGGTGTTAATACTGCGCAAATCCACAATCTGATCAAAGTGGGACGCCAAACTGTGGTCATGACTGAAGAGCAGAACGGTGCTTTGATTCGCCAGCGCACCCTGGAGCAGGGCGCTGATGAATCCATCCCTGGCATCGGCATCCAGGGCAGACGTCGGCTCATCAGCAATGATGACAGGCGGCGCATTAATCAGGGCTCGGGCTATTGCCACACGTTGCTGCTGACCCACGCTCAGGCGGGCGGCTTTCTCACCGGCACAGGAGCGGGGCAGGCCAAGCTGGTCAATCAATTCCATTATGCGGCCGTCAATATGCCGACGAGAGTTTCGTGTGGTTCCGCTGCGGTCGAATGCCAAACCAAGCCTGATATTGTCAGCAACACTCAGGTAGGACAGCAGATTGAACTGCTGGAAGATGACACCTGTGTAACGAGCGCGGAAGCGGTCCCGCGCCCGCGTGCTGAGCTGGCAGATGTCGGTACCGTTTATGATGATATGACCTTTATCGGGTTTGGCAATTCCGCAGAGAAGATTTAACAGAGTGGTTTTGCCACAGCCAGACGGACCATGCAGAAATACCCGGGCTCCGGTGTGCACCTGCCACTGGGGGATAAAAATAACGGGAGGACCTGCACGCTTCCATGAGAAACTCAGACCCGCGATATTGATGGCTAATGTCATTCTATCGACTCTTGCAGACTACTGGTCTGTTAATGAGAGTGACCGTTGATTCGTGATGTTATAGTATATCTTTTTTAATTTCTACTCAGGGGGCACCATGCCTGCAGCCAGCTGTTACAGTCTTCTCTCGCCCGTCCGTGGCCTCTGCCTGTCCGGGCTGTGTTTACTGATGCTATTGCCAGCTTCATCAGCCAGCGCAGCTGAAGACGCGTCAGCCTACAAAGAGCTGGAATGGACTGATTTAATACCCGAGGCAGACCTGCAGGCGCTGTTGAATCCCCCGAGCTGGATGATGGACGTTGAGGATGGCTCGGACGCCGATGACCTGACACTGCTATCGGAGGAGCGCGAGCCCGACGAGCAGGAAGCGCGATTTATGCAGGCTTTGAAATCCAGTGAGGTGAAGCAGGAGCTGGATAATCAACGTGTCAGGGTTCCCGGATTCATCGTTCCGCTGGCTTTCGACGACCGCATGCGAACCATCGAGTTCTTTTTGGTGCCTTACTTTGGCGCCTGCCTGCACTTGCCCCCGCCCCCTCCGAATCAAATAATTTATGTGAATTACGAGCTGGGTATCGAAATGAATCAACTGTACGAACCTTATTGGGTAGAAGGCGTCTTGAAGACGGTAAGCGTTTCTAATGCGGTGGCAGAGTCGGCCTATCGGATAAGCGAGGCACGGATTCAGCTTTACGAATACGACGACGAGTAGCTGTCAAACCGGGTATAGGAAGAACAAAAGGTATCTCCTAATCAGGGCTGGTTGAAAATGATAAAACCGCTTTTTGTCCTCCAAAAGTTGAAGAACAGCATTATTCCTGCCTTGACCAGTTGTGATCAGATGGATTTCACCCGGAATCCAGACAGAGTCAGCCTTTACTCAAAGGGTGGGCAGAGAGTATGAGCTCTCGCTCCTTGAAGGTTCTTTCTCCGCTGTGCCGACAATCTGCCCTCACCTGCTCGGTCCACTCAAACGCGATCCCGAACAAGCCGGTGAACTGGTGTGTCCGTGGCATGGCTATCGATTCGATCTCGCCACCCGCAAGTGCCTCAAACCCAGTCACGCGCAATGTCGCCTGCCACCGATACCGGAAGTTCAGGAGGACGCTCACGGTAATCTGATTGCCCGCCTGGGTGTGGGATAGGACACTACTGAAAATCTGGATAACGAGCTGGAGCGGCTCGCCAAAGCCAGACACCAAAGCAAAAACGAAGTTGCCCGCAGCCTGTTACGTGCCAGCCTGATGAGAGAGCAACTGCGCATGCTTCATGATGAACTGGAGCCGCAAGCGCGTTCAAACGGCTGGCTTACTGAGGATGTATGCGACATAAACTGTCGCCGTAATGTATAAGCTCACAGTCATCGCAAGATTCAATACTGAAGATCTTCCGCAAATTTCACTTATTTTTTATAAGAGCAACTGCTGGACGAAACATAAACGTGTTGATTCTCCGGATTCCAAGTGTTAAAGCACATGAGTACCACTGCTCTGCAGGAATCGAATAGATAAAAAGAGGAATAATAATGAATCTTGAATTTGCAATTTCACTGGTCATCGCGGCAACAGGTGCCTTCTTTATCGGCTTGCTGCTGGCGCGAAGCCGGGCGGCCGCTGCAGTGGGGCGATTACAATCAGAGAGCGACCAGAGGCAGAGAGAATTCGATCTTCTTCAATCCAGACTTAATGAGGAAAGTGCTGCTCATTTACGGGCAGCCTCTTCAGTGCACGAGCTTAGAACTGAGCTTGCGGTAGCGGAACAGAAACTCTCTGGTGCCTCTGATCGCTTTGCTCAGCAGGGGAGAGACCAGGATTTGCGTCAGCAGTCGCTTAAAGATGAACTTCAGCAGCAGCGCAAAGATGCTGCCGATGCGGAAGCCCGCGCGGCAAAAGCAGAAAAAGAGTTTGCGGTGTTGCGAAGCACGCTGCTGGAGAAGGAGCAGAACTTTGCCCAGCAACTGAAGCAACTTGAAGAAAATAAAGTGGTGCTAAAGAATGAGTTTGAGAATCTTGCGAATCAGATATTCGAGGTGAAGGGTAAATCATTCACGGAACAGAATCGAAAATCTTTAGATGAGTTATTGAACCCTTTCAAGCAGCAGATCAACGATTTTAAATCGAAGGTTGAGAGTGTTCATATTGAAGGAACAAAGCAGCAGGCTGAAGTGCGTACTGAGTTAAAGCAGCTTCAAACCATGCATCAGCAAATGACTACTGAGGCACATAATCTGGCAACGGCGCTCAAAGGCCAGAAAAAGATGCAGGGCAATTGGGGCGAGTTAGTGCTGGAGAATGTATTGGACCTGTCCGGCCTCCGACTGGGCCACGATTATAAACGGGAGGTTAGTTTTACCAATGAAGAGGGCGGTCGCAGCAGACCCGATGTCGTGGTATATCTGCCGCAAGGCAAGCACCTGGTCATCGATGCGAAAGTGTCACTCAACGCCTACACCCGATATGTCAATGCGGAGGATGAGCTCGAGCGCAACCAGGCGCTGAAAGAACATGCTGACGCAGTTGCTGCGCGCATTAAGGAATTGGCTGATCGTGACTATTACAAACTCCATGGCATAAATTCACCAGAAATAGTTTTTATGTTCATACCGATTGAATCTGCCTTCGTCGAAGCACTGAAGGCAGACAGCACATTATTTCAAAAAGCCATCGAGCAGAATGTTTTAGTGGCCACCCCCACAACACTGTTGACCAGTCTGAACATTGTCCGGCAGTTATGGCGCTTCGAGGATCAGAATAAACACACAGCAGAATTAGCCCGCAAAGCAGAAGGCGTGTTCAAGAAACTGAAAGGCTTTCTTACCAGCTTCGAAGGCGTTAAAAAAGGCCTCGACAAAGCGCAGGAATCCTACGCAAAAGCCGAGGGTCAACTGGTCAGCGGTTCTGGCAATCTGGTTAAGCAGGTGAATGACTTCAAAAACCTTGCCCCGGCAATTAAAGACCAGCTTCCGGAGTACTTTACGGAGAAGGCGGTGCTTGAGTTGGTGCATTTGGAGCAGGGTGAGGTGGTTGATGAGGTTGTGTTGGAGGTGGTGGTGGAGGAATGAATAAGGGGGCTGGTTTCCAAGCAATAAAAATAGCATGACTGCTTGGAACACCTATATTCAGAAGCTGTTTAAAGAGCAAAATAGTAGTCTTTGATTTTTTTCGCCATTTTTATACGCCTTTGCTCCAGAAATACGTCGTAGTTTGAAAAACTATAGTCTGCTAAATGCAGTGGTAAGCAGTTTGTAATGAGATTTTTAGTGAAATCACTGGTTTTTAATATTGCACCGTACTTAGCTTCTCCGACTTCGCATTGTTCTAAAACAGATTTGATATATACCTCTGGCGCCTTGTCTCCAATTTTTATATTGACCTCTTGTTGAACATAAACAAAATTAGCGACCTGGTTATACCTGCCTAAGGACAGTCCCTGCTTCTTGAGAAAATTTCTAGGGAAAATGTGGTGAATGTCGCCATGATGCGTAAGCATATCTCGCACGGATATATCCTTCGATAAGAATCCCTTATCTCCCAGATTTACCTGTGCGGCAAGAAAGACTTTAAATGCTGGAGAATTTACAGTGCTGGTATTCAAATTTTGCACAAGCCCTACGGTCCAAAACGCCTCAGATAGTTCAGCGGCTTCGACAGATGCAATATAATCGCTAAAAGGCAGCTCTTCAGACAGTCCATCAATAGCTTTGATGTCTTGGTCCATTTGTGACTCTGGAGATGCAGAATAGCGTCCGGTAACTACGGAGAGCACGAACCATCGTCTGACCCAACTTTCAATATTCGGATTATTACCCAGATCACGTTTCAGTTTCAGGTACAGGATATATGCAAAATTAAGCACATTTCTTGAACGAATCATGCTCTTATCTACAAACCCCGCGGATCTGATGATCATAAGAAAACGTTTAAAGTTGGTTTCATTGCTGAATTCGATGATTCCCTCACTTAATCTGCCGAACGACGTCTCCTCTATCGCTTTTTCGTATGTTCTTGTTTCAAAGTTCCGCCCTGATAGGAGCCCAACAAGGTCGGATAATTTTCCCCGATTGAACTTTGTAGTGAATGCAACTCTAAGCATATCGGAGTAACTCGGATCATATAGATCATCGTTCTCATTGCGGAGCCATCGAATATTATTGAAGTGTTCTGTTTCTGCAAAATCCTTATCATTCTGCTCAATGTGTTTGTAAAATTCTGGTGCGGTCGCTAAATGACAAAAGTAATCGATAGCTTTACGCAACAAAGTGCCATTGAATTCCTCATTAGCGGCAATTTTAGACATGGCAAAATCAGCCTGACTCAGCACGACACCTTTAGAGTTAATGCGGATAAATATCTCGGTGACAATTTCGATCTCCAGATCAGAGGCCAGTTCAATGAGGCCAATCTGTTTTTTAACGATGTCAGTCAGGCGATCCAAGCGTTCATAGATGACATCCTCGTTCTGTTCTGGGTTTAGTGCCAGGTAATCTTTAGCTACGTTGTGACTCTTCAGCGCGCCATTAATAATCGGAGCAATATCATGCAGCCAGGACTTGTCCTTATCGATAGCCGGGTTGGCAACCTCAAAGCGCTCCGTCAAAGGGTGAAATGCGATCCGAATTCTTACTTGTTTATAATCGCTATTCACGACCTGTTCGCCAACAATTGCTGCTCTCAGCGCCGTAACACGCTGTTGGCCATCAATTAATATTTTCTTCCCTTCTGCAAGGCTTCCGTCTTTAAGCTTTATTGTCGGGTTGCGCCAGGCAATGATGTAACCGATAGGATAGCCTTGGTAGAGGCTGTCCATCAAATCTCGTACTTCAGTGGCATTCCATACAAACGGGCGTTGTATCTCAGGTATCGCAATCTCCCCGGATTTCACCCAGGTTAAAATAGTTGCAATCAGGTGTTGATTGACGGAGTACTTTTGAGAAGTCATGACATTTTTCCTAATTGAAAATTTTTCGCTCGTTGTTATTCAGGTACAGTGAAGGCTTAAGGCTATCAATTACCGATTGTTATCGGTGCGTGCCACTCAGCCAACTGTTGGTTTGCCCGCAATTTCGCACGCTGGTGCTGCATCGCAATAAAAACACCGTCCACATCTCTCGTTTCAGCGTTAACCAGCGGCAATGCAGACTCAGCCTCAATAAAAAATTGGTGCTGCATCTTCTCATCATCAAGATACGCCCGCTCCCACCAGCTAAGGATATGCGATTTTGAACTCTGCATAAGCGCTGCCGAAGGAAGTTTGTCACCTTTTGCATTATTCGCAGCGGTCGTGGTCGGCATAAGGTTCCATAAGTCATTATTAAGCCATCGCGCCCAGGGAAAGCAGTGATCAACATCATATCTTTCCATGCGAAGATTTTTGTGGGTCCATACGCAGGATAAAGGCTGACCTTGTTGATTCAGTGATTTTATCCGTTCTCGGATTTTTGTAGTGTCGCGTATGCCTTCATCCCATCTCAAGGCGCGATCGTAGATACTGGTATCGTATCGAAGCGACCAGGTCTGCATCAGTCTTACCCATTCATTGAGAATTGCCGGTTCGAGCCAGCAGGCATACTGACTGAAACTTTGCCAGAGTGCTGCGGGTATCTTGAAAGTACCGAATGCCTGGAGAGATTCGCGAGTGATCTGCCAGGGTTTGTTGTTATAGCGCAAATTATAGGTTTCGCAGTTAAAAACCTGTCGGTTCTGACCGGGCCATGTGATGTAGTTTGCGGGCATATCTTTAATGTTGACACATGCATCACGAATGGCTCCCACTAAAAGTCGCGCAGTGTCGGAGCCAAATGAAGCGCCTATGCGAAGATCAAACGGTGAAAGGTGATGCAGGTTGTAAAAATGGGGTTTCGTGGCCCAACCATATCCGGTTTTATTGTAGTGGTTTGCGCTTGGGGTTTGGATCAAATTGTGCTGAAGCACCAGCGGCATATAGATTTTAAGCCAGTAAAGGCCTACAAGGCCGAAAGGAATCTCCACCCAGTCTTCTGTGCGACGAATGGCCATGCCTGGTGCGCCCTCCGCGATGCGAATCAGCACTCTCAGTAAGCCGAGCTTATACGATGCCGATTTGTTGTCGTTGATAATAATATGCCGCAGGAGTGACAGGCTGCCGGTGCCATCATCCGGCAAGGTGAATACCAGACAATCCCACTCGATCCCGTCTCGTAACACGTCTGGCTCGCGCCGACGAACCCGCTGCGTCACCAGTGCGCGATCCTGAGCGTAGCTGATAAGCTCATCGGAAGTAACGGGATGAAAGCGGCCGGCTTCGTCTTCACCATGCCGCAGACTGATTATGAGAATGCCACCCGGCGCCAGCAATTCGCTGACCAGGCGCATGGCGCGCTCATGCTGCGTGGGCAGCAAATGCATCCAGACGGCGCTGATAAGTATTAGCTGAAAGCGTTGATCGAGTGATCGCAGCTTTTTGAGTTCAGGCAGGCAGTCGTCCAGCCAGGTTACTCCGCCCGGATGGCAGAGTTCTGAGTTGGTATGATGCGCGCCCAGTTTGCGTAATTCTGCACTTGGCTCTACAGCGATTACATCCCAGCCCTTTGAGGCCAGCCAGCAGGCATCGCGACCTGATCCTGCGCCGATATCGCAGGCGAGGCCGGGCTGTTCGGGCAGCAGGTCTAACCAGCTACGGTGAACAGCCTCTGGTTCGAGTTTCTGGTATCGCTGAAACAAAGCATCGGCGTTCTTTGTGTAGTAATCCATAGGCAAGCGTAGCTCTATTTGTTGTTGCTGCCAGTCTACAAAAGATTCATGACTGATTTCAGTTTTTATTTTGTTGTTGCAACCATGTCTGGCCGGCTGGGGTAAGGCGATATTTCTGCAGGGGGCTGCGCGGTTTGTCAGGCAGTGTCATTTCTATCAATTTCAGATTCACTGCAGTTTGCTGATAGTGTTCCCGAAAATGTTTTTCGTCTTTCAAGCCCAGCGCTATCATGATTTCCGTCCGCGCCATATCACTGGTCAATACAGCAAGCAATCGCGCAACCTCGGGAGTGACTGAGGGGGTAGCTTCGGGGGCGACTTCGGGGGTGACTTCGGGGGTCGCTAAGGGCGTACTAACCCATTCAGCCTCTGGCCGCCAGATCACCGCACTGAATTGGTTGCCCGACACGTCATCAATCAACTCAATCCGGGGCCACTCTCTAAGCGCACGCGGAATGCCGCTCCCGATGCCCCGATAGGGCAATATCTGCGAGGCGTGCTCTGTCAATGTCGGGTTGCGACGGTTGGTTTTACCGTGCCGGATGTCCTCCACGCTCAGACTGTCGGGCAGGTGGCCGGGACTGATAATTTCTACCCGGTTTGCAAAAACCATGAGGCGTATCGAGGCGCTGGTGAAGTAGTCGCGGTGGATAAGGGCGTTGACGGCATGGGCCTTCCAATCCTCAGGAATAATCCCCAGATCAGTCTGCTTATATCCAACTGGCACAAAAGACTTCGTTGCCTGCAACTCATACTCCGTCGAGGTTTCCTGCACGGCCATCGCTTCGCTACCTAAGCTCATAGAAACTCTCTCTCAAACAGTTGAGCGCTGCTTTTGTTATTCATTCTTCGCTTCCTGCTTTTAGCTCGGCACTCTCAACTACTTCCCAATGGCCGCCTTTCTGGGGCCCGACGTATTTTAGTTTGCCTTGATCACCTAGTTTTTTGGCTGCTCGTTCGATAGCACTCAGCGATTTTTCTAATTGGATTGCCACTTCCGCCAAGGTCAGGGTCGACTGCTCACGCAGCAAGGCAAGAATCGCGTCTGGTGTTTTCACCGGCGTTTTCACCGGCGTTTTCACCGGCGTTTTTGAGGCGGCATCCTCATCTGGAATACGCCCATTAAATACAACCAACATCCCGGCGGGCTCGAAGCTGAATGTGGGGAAATCCACAGCGTATTCGACACAGGCGGCACGCACTTTTTCAATTCCCCGGCCCCAGGACTCTATATCGCCGGTGCGGAAAAAAGCGCCAGCGATGAGCGGGTTGTGGGGCCTGGAGATATGTTGCTCAAGCAAGTTCTGCACTGTCCAGCCGTCCGGGATAAAGCCGTTGTTCCATATACGCAGTCGATCCTCATAGACCCGAATCTGAATTGGTACACCACTGCCGTAATCACGATGCACAAGGGCGTTGAGGATGAGTTCTCGCAATGCTTCTGGCGGAAAAAGAAAGCGCTCCACGCGAGTGATGCCCTCGTAGTGGATATAGGCCTTCATGTATTTGGTCAGAAGTAAGTCCAGCGTCTTTCGTGCCTGTTCAAAAAGGTTACCATGTACTTCGTCCTGATAGATCAGGTCGGCGTCATTGCGGAAAAAACCTATTTTCACATAGGCACCGGGCACAAAGCGTTCTGGGTTTTCGTGGAAAAGCAGCACCCCTGCCCGGCGTAAATGGTCGCCCTCTACTAGGTTGAGATTTTCGAGAATGCGCGCAGGACTGTCGTCTAGAACGGCTGTATCCATGCGCCCGCTTTTCGCTGCGGCACGGCGGAACTGCTTGAAAGCGTTAGCATCGAGATCCACCTCGTTTGCGTAAGGCACTGGCACACTGTCCCAATGTCGGCCCTGTTTGCGCAGGAGAAAAGCCTCCAGCGCAGCACCTTTGAGCAGCTGTTTTGTGCTACCGCTACGGTAGTGAAATTCGCCTTTGTAGTTGACAGCGCTAGGGTATGGGTCAACCTGAATTTCGATGATCTCATTGCCGTTTTCCGACACCAGCCGAACGTTGGCCATCACACCCAGCACATCTCTTATTTTATTGGGCAGCTCTTCTAGTAGCTTGTCAGCATTAGCCACGCCTACGGCTTCGCCTTTGTCATTCTTACCAATAAAGAGCACGCCGCCCTCAGCATTGGCGAAGCCGCAGATCCACTTCAAATAGTCGTCACGCCAGGCTTCTTTAAATTCAATGTTTTGCGATTCCTTCATAGAGCGCAGCCCATCTTTTTCAGGTGCTCATCCACCTTGGCAGATAGCACGGCAACACTCTCCACCAGTTGCGGCAACGGCGTGGTATAGCGCTCAGCCAGTTGCCATCGTGGAATCAGATGAATATGCATGTGGTTAATGGTTTGCCCGGCTGCGACTCCGTTGTTAATGCCGATATTGTAGCCATCTGGTTTGTATCTGGTCTCCAACTTCGCTTTAGCTCTATTCAAAAGTTCCATCAATGCCGTACGCTCTGCATCTGTCATGTCGAAAAAAGAAGCGATATGCCGTCGGGGAATGATTAAGGTGTGACCCTTGCTGATAGGAAAGCCATCTTCAATTGCGATTGCCAGATTGCTCGACTCGACAATCCGATCTGAGCAATCCTGGTTAACAATCGTGCAAAAGGGGCATGTCATATTCTGAAACCATGTAAATTTTGCTTTTATTCACCTGGAGTCTACGGTAAATCCCTCAACTGTCAATTTTCAATCGCTTACATGCTAATGCACAAACCCCATCCCCGCCTTCACCCCTTCTTTAACCCCGCACTCGCCCTCGAGCGCCGTCACAAACTGTGCCGCGGACAGCACGGGTCGAAACCTTCCCTGGCGGGCGACGGCGGCGAAATCGCCTGGTGTCACATTCAGCAGGGTACTCAATCTGACCAGACATTCTCTTTCAGGCGCGGCCAGGGCCAGCGTTGCGCAATAGCGCCTCAGCAACTCCTGCGCCTGCGTTGTCTGCAGGTAATCAAACTTCACCTTCAGGTCGAAGCGGCGCAGGGCTGCCTGATCCAGGCCTGCCATCAGATTAGTGGAGGCGATGAATAGGCCGGAGAAGGCTTCCATCTGGGTGAGCATCTCATTCACCTGGCTGACTTCCCAGCTGCGCTGGGCGCCGCGGCGGTCCTGCAGGAAGCTGTCTACTTCGTCGATCAGCAGCAGGGCGCCTTCGTGTTCGGCCTGGGTAAAGGCGCGGGCAATGTTCTTCTCGGCTACGCCTAAATAGGGGGACATCAGGTCGGAAGCGCGCTTGACCAGCAGGGGAATGTTCATCTGTTCGGCAAGCCAGCGGGCATAGGCGGTTTTGCCAGTGCCAGATGGCCCATACAGACACAGACGGCCGGCTTTGCAGGCGATCAGGCCACCAGCGATCTGCGCGAGATCTGCGTCGGCATGAATGAACAGCGGGTCGTAGACTTCCGGCAACTGGTTGGCATCGTGGCGTTTGATGCGTGCATGGCCCTGGGCTTCCAGGGTGTTGTTGATCAGCAGATTGAAGGCGGAGACTCTGTCGGCATCGTTCAGTTCTTCGCTGATCCTGCGCACCACGGCGGCTGCGCGGGTGACGACTGCGGGAGCCAGAGTCTCGGATGCGCAGATGCGCGCAATGGTCGCGGTATCAACCAGGCCGGCGCAGACTTCGGTAAGAATACGTTCGCGCTGTTTGCGGGGCGGCACGGGCAGCTCGCAGACGATGTCGAAGCGGCGCACAAAGGCGGGGTCCATGTCGATGGAGTTGGATAACCACAGAGTCGGCACGGTGTTGTCTTCGAGCATCCGGTTGATCCACGCTTTACGGGTCTGGGCGGTGCCTTTGTCGAATAAGCCGGCACCGTCGTTGAAGACATCTTCGGCCTCATCAAACAGCATCAGTGCGCGACGTCGGCTGAAGAAGCTTTGTGCGGCACGAAATGCGCGCAGGCGTTTGCTGCCGGCCACCGGGTCGCCATCGATATCTTCACTGGAAACTTCAAACAGCTCACAGTTCAATTCCTGGGCGAGCAATCTGGCCAGCTGTGTCTTGCCAGTACCCGGCGCGCCGTAAAGAAAGACATTGACCCCTTTGCCTTTGTTGTCGACGGATGTTTTCAAATACGGGCGCAGTACGGCCAGCGTGGCATCGATGTGTTCATAGTCGCTGAGGCTCAGTTCAGGCGCTGCGCCCAGCGCAACGGTTTCGCGCAGCAGGGTGACCGGGTCAGGATCGGAGGAATAGATGGTGTCGGCAAAATCCTGAGAGAGCATGTCAATTTTATTGCTCAGACTGGAGACGCCATTGCGGTCCACACTGACCAGTCCGGATTTTGCTAACACGGATTGTGTGCTCAAGGCGGTGCGCACTTCATGTTCAGAAATATCGAGCAGTATGGACAAACCCGTAAACAGGCGTGCGGTGGAAATCTGTCCCAGCCAGTCAGTGGCATCGGAAAGTATGCGGTCATTTTTAATCATGATCGCGAATTCAAGAATGCGGCACTCGTTTGCGGACAGGCCAACCAGCCGCGCCAGGTTGGCGACATTGCTGCTGAGCTGTGGCGGCAGTTCTGCATTAGCAATGGTGCACTCGGCCTTGCGGTGCAGCATGTTCAGTTCAGCGCGGATCGCCTTCGGGTCGAAGTCGCGCTCTTTGAAGTTGACCCATTCGCCCAGGCCAAGCAGCTCTGCGCAACGGTCATTATCGAAGCCGTGGTGACAGAGGAATTCTGACCAGCCTCCCAGCGGCACCAGCAGGCGGAGCATCCAGAGGCGGCTAATGGGCAGCAGTTCGGCGGGAGACTGAGAGTAAGCGGTGCGGATTCTGCGAGGGGGCATAGTTTATCTCCTGATTGGAGGAGCATTATGCGGGCAGGGTGCGACGAGTTGTGTCGTATGGAAAACGGGTGGCAAGGCGGGTGCTTGGACGTTATAGATAGGCTGAGGTGATGAGAAAAGCTACGGAATCCCAGGACAAATTGCTGCAGAAAAAAAGCTGAAACTCTATTCTGTTTTAACCCCGCAGTTACGCCACCCTCACAAACGCAAACCCCGCTGCTCCGGTCGCCACCGCGCAATATCTACCTGCGCGGTGCCGATGCCCAGTGCTC
>Ga0209284_10000673_pt1 | contig 55548 bp, 44 predicted proteins | sample FRY03_FD_187211 | JGI IMG/M metagenome (GOLD analysis project Ga0209284, IMG submission 187211) | Freshwater microbial communities from Lake Fryxell liftoff mats and glacier meltwater in Antarctica - FRY-03 (SPAdes) (version 2) | ecosystem: Environmental > Aquatic > Freshwater > Ice > Glacier...
GAAACCGGCAAAGCATACCTCACTCTCAACTAACAGAAACCAAACCAAACCAAAGAAACCACAACCTACACCTTCAGAGAAAGTCATCAGCCACTTTTACAGAAAAATATTTACGCGGCCCCAATTCCATTGTGCCCGCATCAGGGTAAAGCTCAACAAGCACATGGCGATGAGGTCTGTTTCCCGAAACTCGATAATCCCAAGCCCTGAAACCAAGAAGTTTGTGTTCTGGTATGCCAGCCAGACGAGGCAGATCGCCGAGAGAACGCTAATCACCGTCCTCCATGATTTTTGTGCCAGCGTCATTTTCTTTGCCTAACAGTGCTTATTTATAACATTTCCGGATGTGATATCCGGGGCGAATGATTAGGGGGATTGGGCCAGAATCCCCTGATTTTACAAGGAATTTTGGAGTCGAAGTGCGGAGATCGGGTGGGATTGAGCGGGTTGGTTGGGGGCAAGGTGGGTGAGCTGATCTCACGGGTGGGAGGGGCAGGTCGCGTAAAAGGCTTCGCCTCACGCGATTTAGATGGGAGGAAGGGATGGGGTGGTGGGATTGATGGGGCGGGATTCTTGGGTCATCGGCAGGAATGCCGATGCTCCGGGCGGGGGAAGTTTGCTGAGTTTGATGAATGAAGAACGGGGGCGAAGATGGTTGGGCCTTGGTAGTTTCCGATTCGGAAATCAGAGATCAACAATCAACAATCAAGGGGCGGCTTTGATGGTTTGATGGGATGGTCGCGTAAAAGGCTTCGCCTCACGCGATTTTGAATGACGGCGCCCGGGAGCACGCCGCTCCTTGCGTTTGCTTTGCGGGCTGGATCGCTACGGCCTCGCTTCGGGGTTTGGTCGCGTAAAAGGCTGCGCCTCACGCGATTGGAGTTTGGTTTTGGAATTTATTTGGAAATTGGGAGTTGGAAATTTCTTGGTGTCCGCCTGCTTGTTTCGCTGGCAGTGTTCGACTATTGGGTGTCGGATTTGGGCGCGGGCGAGACGCCCACGCTCCCTTGAGAGAGGGAGGAGTTTGAGAACGAGGTTGAAGACGGGGAGGGGCGTGTTCGGTTGGGGGAAAGAGGTGGAGGAAGGGGAAGTGCTCGCTTTGCTCGGAGGGATTTTAGACGGCGCCCGGGAGCACGCCGCTCCTTGCGTTATTGCGTTTGCTTTGCGGTTTTGGCGCGGCCGGGTTAGCAGACCAAATATTCGGTGATGGAATCGACGAGGAGGGGGCCTTCGCCGATGAGGCGGAGGTTGCCGTCGTGGCGTTCGGCGAGGCCTTCGTCGAGGAGGCGGGTGATGTTGGCGAGGGGGACGGACGCGAGGTGCTCCATGGGGACGCCGAAGTCGGTGCGGAGGAGGAGGGCGATGCGTTCGAGGCGGAATTCCTCGTCACCGATGGCCTCGGACTCCACCTCGGCGTGGCCGACGCGGTTGATCATGGCCACGTAGCCCATGGTGTCGGGGATGTTTTTCCAGCGGCGTGCGCCGAGGGTGGAAACGGCGGAGGGGCCGAGGCCGAGGTAATCGTGTCCGCGCCAGTAGCCCTTGTTGTGGGCCGATTCGCAGTCGGGGCGGGCGTAATTGGAGGTTTCGTAGTGACGGAAGCCGTGGTCGGTGAGCTTGATGCGGGCCAGGCTGAAGAGTTCGGCGTTGAGATCGTCGTCGTCGGTGAACTCGCCATTTTTGAAGCGATCGAAGAAGGCGGTGTCCTCCTCGTAGGTGAGGTTGTAGGCGGAGATGTGATCGGGTTCGAGGGCGACGGCGGCGTCGAGAGTGGCGGACCATTGGGGGATGGTCTGGCCGGGGATGGAGAACATGAGGTCGATGTTGACCTTGGGAATGCCGGCCTCCCGGAGCATGACCATGGATTCGGCGATGTCCGCCGCGAGGTGTTGGCGGCCGAGGGTTTGCAGGAGGTCCGCATCAAAGGACTGGGCGCCGAGCGAGACGCGGTCCACTCCGAGTTGTCGGAAGACGGAGGCGGAGCGTTGACCGAAGGTGGCGGGGTTGGCCTCCATGGTGATCTCGACGGTTTCGCGGAGATTGAAGGCTTCGTTGAGGAGGCTGAAGAGGCGGATGAGGTGGGTGGGGGAGAGCATGGAGGGGGTGCCGCCGCCGAGATAGAGGGTGGTGACGGGGGCGTCGGCAAGGGTCGCGCCGCGGCGTTGGGCCTCGACGCCGAGGGCCTCGATGAAACTGGCGATGGGAGTTTCGCCCGGGGTATGCTTATAAAAGGAGCAATAGGGGCAGACGCGGTGGCAGAAGGGGATGTGGACGTAAAGATGCACGGATTGTTTATTGCGATCGGCTGCTCGGGGGGACTATAGCTGCGGAGATGGAACTGGCCAGAGCGTTGGGAAGAAAGGTGCTGCGGGAGGTCTCGCGGTCGTTTTATCTGAGCCTGCGGTTCCTGCCCGGGGGCTTTCGTGAGACCGCCAGCCTGGGATACCTGCTGGCCCGGATCAGTGACACCATCGCGGACACCGAGGCGGTGGGGGTGGAAGAGCGGAGGATCTTGTTGGGTGAGTTTTGTGCGCTGGTGCACGAGGGTGGGGAGGTGGACTCGTTCGGGAGGCGCTTGGTGGAAAGGTTCGTTCCGCCGCAGAGGCATGAGGGTGAGCGGGTTTTGATGGATAGTTCCGTTCACTGTTTACATTGGTTGAGGAGCCTCGAGGAGGAGCCGCAGCGCTTGATCCGGGAGTTGCTGGGCCACATCACGGAGGGGCAGGGTTGGGATTTGGAGCGCTTTGAAGGGGCAGGGGTGGTGCGCTTGGCGGAGGAGGGAGAGCTGGAGCGGTATGCGTATCTGGTGGCGGGCTGCGTGGGTGAGTTTTGGACGGAGCTGGGATTTTTGGCGGACCGGAATTATTCGAGGGTGCCCAAGGCTGAGTTGCGGGAGCGGGGGCGGCGGTATGGGATGGGGTTGCAGTTGGTGAACATCCTGCGGGATGTGCCGGAGGATTTGCTGAAGGGCCGCTGCTATTTGCCGGGGACGGGCGGGACGGAGCCGGAGGAGCTCTTGGCGGCGATGAGACCGTGGTTGGTGAAGGCGGAGGAGTGGATGGGAGAGGGGCTGGTGTATGCGCGGATGATTCGGGGTCGGCGCTTGCGCTTCGCGAGTGCGCTGCCGGCGATGATCGGAGAGCGCACCCTCGTCCAATTGCGCACGGCGGGTTGGGAGGAGCTGGCGACGCGGGTGAAGGTGTCGCGGGCGGAGGTGCGGGATTGCGCCTGGCAGGCCTTGGTGGCGAGTTGGAGCACCGATTGAGCCGGGCTCAGAAAGCGCCCAGGGCGGCGGCGAGGGAGATGATGGAGCGTTCGCCGGATTTCAGGTAGCGCTTGCCGACCTCCGACTGCGGGACGGAGACGAGGGCGGCGGGATAGGTGGAGGCGGGGTCGAGGCAGACGCGGCCTTCGAGGATTTTGCCGCCGAGGGGATCGACATAGCGGAAGGGGAAGCTGTTGGCGTTGCGGTCGAGCCTGGAGGGGAGGGCGGTGATGACGATGAAGTGGCCGTGGACGAGTCGCCAGTTGAGAGGACCGGGGGCGGCACTGGCGGATGCGGCAAGCCGTTGGAGGCTGACGATGGGGGGGAGGCCCTTTTTCATGGACTGGGCGAGGCGGTCGTGGATGCGGCGGAGGAGCTTGAGGTCGGATTCGCGGGCCCCTTTGAGGAGGACCTCGCTACGCAACTTTGGCATCCACCGGGAGCCGCGCATCTCGTTGCCCATATCGGTGAGGTCGAGGAGATTGACGCCGGTCGTTTTGGTCCAGCGGAGGCGGTCGAGGTGGGAGGATTGGCGCAGGCCGTAGCCGCGGATGACATAGGTGAGGCGTGATCGGTCGTCCTTGCCGGGCACGGCGGTGGCGAGTTCCAGCCACTTGGCGCTGCCAAAGCCGAAGGCATTGAGAAGGGCGGCCGGACCGCAGGCGTTGCCGGAGACCTTGAGCTGGTTGACCGGGGAATGGGTGGGATTGGGGGCGGTGAGATCCAGCTCACCGGAGGCGGGAAGAGCAATGGCCAGAAGGAGAGCCGGGAGGATCAAGGAGGTCACGGGGCGGCTTCGTCCGGAATGTTGAGGATGATCTGGGTGGCGAGGCCATTGTTCCTGGGGTTGCTGTCCGTTTGTCCGTTCGAGAGGGTCACCTTGCTGCTCACCTCAAGACTCTCCGCGGTGGTGGGAAAATAGAGGGGCGTGTCGAAGGTCTGGATTCCTCCAGGGGGGAGATTGCCGATGTTGTAGGCAAAGGTGCCGTTGGGAACGGTGACCGTGACAGGGGTGTTGATGAGTCGTTCGGTGCCACGGTTTTGAAAGGTGACGAGGAGGCTGGGAACCGGTTCGGTGGCGGTGGCGGGGACGAAGTAGTTGGACGCGGCGGCGGCGTCGTAGATGCCGGGGGTCCCGCTGTTGATGGCGCGGCCGAGATTGAGGACGCCGTCCCCGTAGGCGGGGTCGTTGCCGGGGGCTCCGGCTTCGTTGAGGTTGGCCATGACGATTTGGTAGGCGGCGGCGGTGGAGATGCCGAGTTGGGTGGCGGTGGCGGCGACGGCGGCGGTGACGATGGGGGCACTGGCGGAAGTGCCGCTGAAGAGCGTGTATTGATCGCCTTCCCAGGCGGCGTTGATGGCATAGCCGGGGGCGTTGAGGCCGCTGCCGAGATTGGAGAAGGCGAGATAGTCGCTTTTGGCATCCACCGCGCCGACCGCGACGACATGGTCATTGGCGGCGGGATAGGCGGGCGAGCCGAAGCCTTCATTTCCGGAGGAGGCGAAGATGAGGACGCCCTGTTGACTGGCATAGGCGATGGCATCGCGGACGATGGCGCTGTCGCCGTAGGAGCCCATGGAAATGTTGATGAGTTGCGCCCCGGCATCGACTGCGGCGATGATGCCTTCGGCGAGGAGGAAGGAATTGGAGCCGCCGTTTTCGTCGCCGATGCGGATGGAAAGTAATTCGGAACCGGGAGCGATGCCCCGGGTGAGGCCGTCCTGCCCGACGATGAGCGAGGCCACGGCGGTGCCATGCCCGTTGAGGGGAATCAGCTCGCCATCGGAGACCAGATCGATCTGGAGGATGCCGTCGGGGAGAGCGCGGTGGCTGCCGACGCCGGTGTCGAGGATGGCGATCTTGATGCCCTTGCCCCAGGTTGCGTTGTCGGTGGTGACGCCCAGCCAGGCGAGGAGTTGATCCCCAAAGCCGAGGGAGCCGGCCTGCGCGGCGACATCGGGGTAGTCGGGAACGGTGACGTAGTAGTTGGAAAACTGTTCGGCTCCGTCGAGGAGTCCGTCGAGGTCGGAGAGCTTGTCGAAGCCGATGCGGACGGCGCGGAGTTGGTCGATTTTGCCGAGGAGTCGAAGTCCGCTGCGCTCGAGGCCGGCGAGAAAGCGGCGGTAGTCATCCTCGGTGGCGAAGCGGATCAGTCGTTCGTTGGGGATGCCGAGGAGGGCCTCCTCGGGGCTGAGATGGCTTTTGGAGGGGAGGCGGGGCCCGTGCTTGGTGGCGGCATTCACCGTGTCGGCGACCCGGGTCAGGGGAGTGGGGTGCGGATCACCCCCGGCCGCGATTCGGGAGCCGGCCGCGTCGCGCATTAACCACCACCCGAATGTCGCGGCGGCGACGAGGAGGAGGCCGATGAGGAGCCATTCGAAGGGGGATCGTTTCACTGGCGGATGGAACTGGAATGGAGGGCTAAAGTCGCGGGGGAAAAGCGGGGGCATTCATGGGGGTGCGGAGCCCTGTGGCGCGGAAACTCTAGCGGTAAAGGGGAAGCGGGGCAATGGTGGATGCGGGAGGGCGATGGGCGGGAAGTGAATCCTCCCAAATAAAAAAACTGTGGCGCAAAGATGCTTGAGCTTTGCCGGGGGAATGGCGAGGAATACGCCCGTTGCGAGATTTCCTTCTAGAACCAGCTTGGCGGGAAGTGGACTTGGGGCTCCCGCTCCCGGAGTCCCCGCACGCCTGCGCGGTTTGCCTCCCGACTTGGGATTCGGTGATCGGCTACGAGGAGGGGAGGGAGCAGGTGATCGGGCGGTTGCAGACCGGCTATCCGCGTTTCTTTTTAAATCCAGCGGTCAACGCCCTCTTCAGCCGGGCCGAGCAGGGGATCGGGCACAAGGGGGAGCGCGCGGTGGTCTTTCCGAATCGGAACGCCTGTCAGCGAGCCCAACGATATGTGGAGCGGAAGCAGTCGGTGGCCACCCGGATCGCCAGCTTCGAGGGGTTGCAGGCCTTGTTGGTGCCGGGGGATGCCTATGGCGCGGCACGGGATTACTGGAAGCACACCGGGGAGGTGGTGAGCAGTCGCCAGGCGGCTGATGCGTTGGCGGGAACGTTGTGCAAGGAGGGGTCGCGCGATTTGGTGGGGCCACTTGCGGCGGCCATCGGCGTCGAGGCGGAGGGGCTCTTCGTTTACGAGAGTGGCATGGCGGCGATCTACTCCGCCCACCGTATCGTGACCAGCAGGAGCCCGGGTCGCAAGACCCTGCAGTTGGAGTTTCCCTACGTGGATGCCTTGAAGGTGCAGGAGCAGTTTGGAACGGGGGTGGCCTTCCTGCCGCACGGGACCGGTGAAGGTCTGGCCGAGGCCTTGCAGCGGATACGCGGCGGCGAGTTTTCCGGGGTCTTCTGTGAAGTGCCCAGCAATCCATTGCTGCAGACCGTGGATCTGGCCGCCCTGGCCGCCGCCTGTCGGATCAGCGGGACCCCGTTGATCGTTGATGACACGGTGAGCAGTCATCGCAACGTGGATGTCTTTCCCCACGCCGACCTCGCCACAACCAGCATGACCAAGTGGATCTCCGGGGAGGGTGATGTGATGGCGGGTGCGGTGCGGATCAATCCGGATTCGCCACTTTATGGCGAGTTGCATGACCTCCTCTCCGACGGGGCTCCCGGGCAGTCGCGACTCTATCGAAAGGATGCGGAGGTGCTTCTGGCGAATGCGGCGGGCTTCGGTGCGCTTGTGGAGCGGGCCAATGTCAGTGGGGAGATCGTGGCGCAGTTCCTGCAGGAACATCCGGCGGTGGGACGGGTTTGGTATCCGAAGTATGTGGACCGTGAGTCGTATGAGGCCATTTTGCGGCCGGGTGGAGGCTACGGCGGATTGATCAGCATGGTCCTCAAGAACGAGAAGAAGGCCCCGGCCGTTTACGATGCCCTGCGTTGGAGCAAGGGGCCGAGCCTGGGCACAAAATTTTCGTTGGCCTGTCCTTACAGTCTTCTAGCGCACTACACCGAACTCGACTGGGCGGAGGGCTGCGGGGTGCGTCCCGACCTTCTTCGTTTGTCGGTGGGGATGGAGGATCCGGGCGTGCTTTGCGAGAGTCTCGGGGAGGCCCTCGCATTGGGGTGAGGGCGGGGCCTACTCGCCGGGATGATAGCTGGGAGGGGCGTCCTCGTAGCTTTCTCCGAAGCGATGTTCCGAGGCTGTTTCGATCCGCTTGAGCGTCTCGATCATCAGGATCGGGAGAAGGTGGGCGATGGTGCGGCGTTTGCCGGCCGTGCTCTCCGGATCGACGATGACCGCCTCCGGTTTCAGCACGTGCAGAACTCCCTGCAGGGCCCGGGCGGTGCCGCTCTCCATGACTTCGAGGAGTGATTCCCGGACCCAGCGGGTGCAAAAAATCCAGTAATTCGACTTTTCCGTGCGGCGATCGCAGGTCTGGAGGAGGTCATCCCAGAATGTCTGGCTGTCGCTGAACAGCAGGGAGGGCGTGTCGCTGGCCGACGATTCGACATGGTCGATCAAGAAGCGGAAGTGCAGGGGGGTATTCATGAGTTTTGGGGGATTCTACTGGTTAGAACGGATGGATGGGCTGTCTATTCACTGTTCCCTTGCTTGAGCGGTGCGCAAGGGGCTTTTTCTCTCCCTTCGACCGGAAAAACTGGCCCGGATAACTTGGAATATGCGGGGATTTGTTCCCTCGCGGTCCCCCCGCGGGCTTGCGTCGTGGGAGCCGGTGATCAATCAAGCTAGCCGACTGATCATGCGCTCCACTGGGGCGAGCCCAGTGGGGGGCGGGAGGGGGGGGGGGAGGGCCCCCCGCGACCTTGCGTCGTGGGAGCCGGTGATCAATCAAGCTAGCTGACTGATCATGCGCTCCACTGGGGCAAGCCCAGTGGGGGCGGGGATCTTATCGGATTGCAATCAGGGTGCCCTTGGCGAATACCTTCCCCGTCTGAGGGGCCTATAGCTCAGCGGTTAGAGCAGGGGACTCATAATCCCTTGGTCCCTGGTTCGAATCCAGGTGGGCCCATTGGTGGCGACCCTGCGGGGAGGAGAGGGTTGGCGGGTTTGTTGTCAGGAAATCCGAAGGGGGGGAGGGGGAGTGGCACTGTTTTAAGTGCCTTATCGGGATGCGGAGGTTCCCATCCAGGGGTGCCGAGAGCAGGAGCAGGAGCAGGAGCAGGCCGATCGGCATCGCCTGGATGGGGGAGCGCTGTGAATCACGACCATCAGGCTCGCGGCAGCGAGCATTTATTCGTTTCCGCCGCGGCCCTCGCGCACTCCTTCTGCGGGTGGATCGATCTGTGCGACCCAGAGGATGCCGTTGAGCAGCAGGCGGCGGAATTCCGGATTTTCAAAGGACTTGTGGTAGTGGGGGCCGGTGCAGTTGAAGGTGCGGCCGCCGGTCTTGCGCTCGAAGGCCCAGGCGATGGTCTGATCCTCGAGCGGGCCGACAGGTGGGCTGGCAGCAAGGATCGGAGTGATCGTGCCATGGCTTTCGTCGAACAAGATGCGGCGATAAAATTCTTCCTGTTCGAAGCGGAGCGTGCCGACCCCACGGGCGATGGGATGCTCCGGTGCGGCGATCATGGCGCTGACCTTGTCCTGCATGGGGTGTGTTGAATAGTTGATCTTCTTGTTTCCGCCGCACCAGGCCAAGTAGTCCGCCTCGACCTCATCACCGACGGCGGTCGCCGCGTGCAGAGCCATGAGCCCGACCCCTTTGGCCATCAGTTCGCGAAACTTCAACAAGGTCTCCTTGGCCCGGAGGTTGAACAGGTGCTTGTCCCAGCCCTCCCACATCAGGATGACTGCCGCGGCGTCGTCGAGCTCATGCAAATCGTCCGGCAGGCGATCGAGGTAAAGAACGGTCTCGATGTTCTTGTCGGCAAGGTTGTCCGCTTCATCGAGGGCCTTCTTCAGCAGGGTGGCTCCGGCCCGGTGGTCGTGTGCGCCGGGGCCGTGGCTGTCGGCGCCGCCGATGAAGACGATCTTGCGTCTGGGAGGTGATTGCAGGGATTGCCATTTCGTCATGGAGGCCGTCAGGTGCTCGCGGGCATCCCCGCCGATTCCCCAGCACATGAGTCCGACGGGGCCGCGATAGTCGATTTCGCGCAGGAGATCGAGCAAGCCAGCCAGCTCGAAATCCCCCTGATCCAGCGGGAGCACCTGAGCCTTGCTCTTGGAGCTGCCGTTGATGTTGACCAGCTTCAGCCAGGGACGCGCCCCGGTCAGCAGCGCCCTCAGCTCCTGCCCCTGTTCCACATTCATCCAATGAAACAGATTGAACATGACGCCGACCCGATCCGGACGGTTGACCTTGCGCGCCACGCGAATGCTCTGCTCCACCGTCTCTGTATAGTCCCCGGTGTGCGGATAGATCGCGAGCTCCACCCCGTACGGTTCGGCGAGATCGGCAATCTGATCGAGGACGGCCACGGCCTTGTCGTCGAGGTTTGTCCCGCGATCGCCCAAGAGGAGCACGCCAAAGATGCTGTTGTGCGCGGCCAGGATGGGCATCGCCGCCTTGACCTTCTCCAGATCGATGGGCTGCGCGGCATCCACCCGGATTCGGGCGAAGGCCACATGCAGGCGCAGGCCATGTTTCTCGAGAGAGGCGGCCCGCTGGGCGACCGTCGTCTCTTTGGGATGGCTCATTCCTGCATAGCCGAACTCCTGGCAAAGATGCCCGCAGCCGGGGTAGCCGAGTTCGCGGAAGAGGAGCGCCTGTTCATCGAGCGAGCGTTTCGCGGCGTCATGGTGGCTCATGCAGAACGGGAAGAACTCCCACTGTTCCGCAGCGGCCCGGGCCGGCTTCGGCTGCAGTTGGTTCAGTGTGTAGTAGGCTTCCGGGTTTGAAAGCGGGGTGCCGTCCGCCGCAGTCACGTCCCTCAATTTGAATTCATAGATCATGCCGGCCTCCAGCGGCGGCGTCCGCAGGGTCACCACGCGACGGTCCGGCGACACCGTGACGCCGATTTCGCCAAGCTCTTTCAGATCGACCTGGGGGGAGCCGTAGTTGTGATGGTACTTGTATCGGTAGGACCGGATGGCGATCGCTTTGGTGAGGTCCTGTTCGGCCAACGGCTTCGTGAACGTGATTTTGAATCCGTCGTATTGCAGATTGATCTTCTGCATTTCGAGGGGCGTCTCGCCGGACCAGCTGACTTCCTGGAGCCCCGTGGTGGCAGGCCCCCAGCCCCGGCAACCGAACTCGACGACCAGTTTGCCCTCCGGCGAGAAGGCCATCCGGCAGAGGGCCTGCCGCAGGCCGTGCCCCCGCAGGAAGGGGAAGCAGACGCCCTGGTAATCGCCGTTGATCTTCTCCAGATAGACCCGGCTCAGCAGTGGGGCGACGTTGTCGCCGACAAAGAACTGTCCGGCGAATGGTCCGAAGCCGCCGTCAGCCGGCGCCAGGGCCGGCTCCGAAGGGGAGTTGCCCAAGATTCCATGCGGAAAGTGGACCACCGGACGTTTGCGAATCTTGTCCAGGTCGGCGGCGAGTTGATCCAAGGGCACCTCCATGTCCACGGTGCGTTTTGGATCCCATTGGTAGGACGAGGGGTGACCGTGGAAGTCGCCTTGCTCGATATGGTGCATGGCGCTGGTCCCGACCCAGTCGCCTTGGTTGTCGGTGGCGAAGAGGTCGCCCTCCGCGTTAAAGCTCAGGCCGTTCGGCGCGCGCAAACCCGAGGACCACCAGGTGAGCTGGCCCTGGTTGTTGATCTGGAAGGACCATCCCCGCCCGATGGCCGGTGCCCCCATGGGGCCACCGAAATTGAATCTGGCCACTGATTTCGACTCCTTGCCCCACAGTGCGTGCGTGGTATGCATCGTGCCATAGAAGTTCCCTTGCGGGTCGCGGCACAGGCCATAGACGAAATCGGTGCGCGAGCCCGGCATTTTCCACCCTGCGTTGACCGTCTCGTAGCGATCGGCGGCGAGATTGCCGTCGAGGTCGCGGAGGCGTGTCAGCTCAGGCCACTGGGTCACATAGACCTCGCCAATGGTGTCGGCCCAGATTCCCAACGGCCCCATCAGCCCGGTGGCGAAGCGATTCCACCGGCCGTCGCGGATGGTCCAGATGTCGCCGCGCCGCGTGCCCACCACCAAGGTGCCGTCGGGCCAATAGCAAACGCCACCCGCCTCAACCACGACGCCATCCGGCACGGGAATGTCGCGAACCGTGTAGGCCGGCTCCTGGGCATTCGTCAGCCCGGCCAGAAGGAGTGAAAGGGAAACAGAGAGACAGTTGTTCATGCTTATTTTCCTTTCTTGACGACAACCAGCAATTCGATTTCGCCGGTTCCCGAAACCGTTAATCGGTTTCCTGTCCACTCGCCGACCGAGGCCGTAATGGAGATGTCGGATCCCGCGGGCGGGCCGACGAATTGCACCGGTTCGACGCGCCCGGCGATGGTGAAGGTTTGCTGTAATCCGTCGGCCGTTGGGGCATCGAGCATCAGGCGGACAGTGGTGTCACCGCAGCTGAACTCAAAGCGGGGAATGCCTCCGACCAGCTCGTAGCCATGAAAGACCGGGGTCAGATCGCCGATCCGCAACCCCTCCCCGGGAGACGGCAGAAAAAACGCCTCACCGACGGGAGGGGTGGGATAGCCGGATTGGTTTTTCCAGTGGGGGGCCATATCGAGATAGCCGCCGGTCCAGACGTAGGCCAGTTGGCAGGTCTCGGCATCGAAGCAATACGAGACTCCGTTCGGCAGGCCGACGCAGATGGCCCGCAACAGCTCCCGGCCATCCGGCAGGGTGAGATAGGCACGGTTGAAGAGCGGGGTGGACACGGGTTTCAGGACGAACTGTTGTGGATCGACGATGAGTTCGGCGGGCAACGCCATTTTGTCGCCTTGGGACAGGTAATCCCATAGAGCGTCGATGCTCTGCTGCTGCTGTTCCGGTGACTGGGCGACAAGGAACGGCGGCATCGCCACGCCCGGCTTCAATCGTTGCGGGTTGGTCATCCAACGGACAAACCAATCGTAGGAGACCCGTTGCGTGATGAAGGCCAGATTCGGTCCCTTGGTTTCCGCTGCGGTGCGATGGTGTTTGATGTCGTGACAGGCGATGCAGGCGAAGCCGCCCTTGGAGCCGACCATGTGCAGGCCCTTCTCAAGGTCGGCGGCAGGTTCGCCCCGGCGGCGTTCGGGCTGTGGGAGTTTTCGCAGATCCTCGGCCAGTTGGGTCAATGTCTCGCTCTCCTCAAGAAGCGGCCCGGTCATGGCACCATACCACTTCATCGGATTCGCATGCTGGATGTGGGTCAGAAGCGCGTCGGGGGCAAACTTGTGATGCATGGTCGCGAGGAAATCCGCATCGTGGCACGAGGCGCACTTCATGCTCGCCATGGCCTGTTCGATGCGATGAGGCGGGGAGGAAACCGCGCCTGCCGTCTTCTCTCCCACGCCTGCCGTTTTTTCTCCCACGACTGCCGTTTTTTCTCCCACGACTGCCGTGCGCTCGTGCCAGAGGACCGTTGGTGGCACGGGTTCCTTGATGAAGTGTTCCGACTGCCAGGACAGGCCCACCCTGACCGCGCCCGCCGGACGTTCGTAATGGAGCCGCAGGGCATGCGGACCGGCATCCAGCGCGAGTTCGCCGGTCACGGGCTTGCCGTCGAGGGAGAGGGCGAAGTCGCTGTCGAACTCATAGCGCCCGGCCACCGCCACCATCAGAACGCCCTCATAGGTGGCCGTGAAGGACGGGCTGATTGCGGGATGCGGCGATTCGGACAACGCCAAACCCAATTCGGGCAGCATCACCACCTGCGAAACCTTCAGTGCTCCATCGCCCGCAGGGCGGTCCGTGTAGGTCACAAGCAGGCCGGGAGCACGTTCGGTCGGCGGTTTGTCAGCCGCCGCAGCCGTGCGGCAGAAGCCCAGGGCTATTCCCAGGCCGAGCGTGGCAAGTAAGAGATCGTTCCTCATGTGGTGCAAAAATTCGAAGGGAGTTGGTTCGTCTGCCGTTCGTCTGCCGTCCCTGATCCATGAAGGGTCCTTGGCTTCCTCGCATACTGCATTATCGGCGCTCCATGAATTACGGAGGACGTTTGGGTGTTTCGTCATTCACGTCAACTTATCGAAGGCACCATCTGTCCATCAGCGGATAACATTCCCTCGTTTGTCAGCGTCCTAACAGCTTGTCTTACCAATAGTTTGTCAGGGAAGTAATTGAATGGCGGAGAGTGTGGCGCGGGCAGGTGGGGGGCGGCGGGCCTGAAGTCCGGTCAGGCGACCTGGAAAGTGGCGGCCTGGGCGGGGGTGAGTTCGATGATCTTCCACGGGAGGCCGTGGAGGTTGAGGTCCTCCATGAAGGGATCGGGATCGTTCTGCTCCATGTTCCAGACGCCGGGGCGGAGCCACTTCTGTTCGAGGAGCATTTTGGCTCCGAGCATGGCGGGGACGCCGGTGGTGTAGGAGATGGCCTGCGATCCGACCTCGGCGAAGCATTCCTCATGGTCGCAGATGTTGTAGATGTAGAGGGCCTTCTCCTGCCCGTCCTTGGTGCCCTGGATGATACAGCCGATGCAGGTGCGGCCCTTGGTGGTCTTGCCTAGGTCGCCGGGATCGGGGAGGACGGCCTTGAGGAACTGGAGGGGGACGATTTTGGTGCCGTTGTAGTCCACCTCGTCGATGCGGGTCATGCCGACGTTCTGCAACACCTCGAGGTGTTTGAGGTAGTTGGGGGAGAAGGACATCCAGAAGCGGGCCGTCCTGATGCTAGGGAGGTGTTTGACGAGGGACTCCATCTCCTCGTGGTACATACGGTAGATCTCGTAGTCGCCGACGCCTTCCGGGCAGGTGAAGGCGCGGTGTTCGGACATGGCGGGGGTTTCGACGAAGTGGTGGTCCTCCCAGTGTCGGCAGGGGGCGGTGACCTCGCGGATGTTGATCTCCGGATTGAAATTGGTGGCGAAGGCCTTGCCGTGGTCGCCGCCATTGACGTCGACGATGTCGAGGGTGTGGATCTCGTCGAAGTGATGCTTGGCGGCCCAGGCGGTGAAGATGTTGGTGACACCGGGATCAAATCCGGAGCCGAGGAGGGCGCAGAGGCCGGCCTTTTCGAAGCGCTCCTGGTAGTCCCACTGCCATCTATATTCGAACTTGGCCTCCTCCTTCGGTTCGTAGTTGGCGGTGTCGAGGTAGTGCACGCCGGCTTCGAGGCAGGCGTCCATGAGGGGGAGGTCCTGATAGGGGAGGGCGACGTTGATGAGGAGGGTGGGCTGCAGTTCCTTGAGCAGGGCCACGGTCTGGGCGACATCGTCGGCATCAACCTGGGCGGTGTCGATTTTCCGGCCGAAGCGGGTCTTGATGGAGTCGGCGATGGCCTCGCATTTCGAGAGGGTGCGGGAGGCGAGGGTGATGGAGCCGAAGACTTCGGGGACCATGGCACATTTGTGGGCGACGACGCTGCCGACGCCTCCGGCGCCGATGATGAGGACCTTGTTCATATGACGGGGGGCTTATGGACCGGGAAGGGCCGCTACCGCCAACGATTTTCGGGGTTGGAAGGCATTTTTTCGATCCCGCAGGCCGAAAATCGGCCGGTCCGGGGCGGGAATTCGGGCCGGGAATGGGAAAATTGGCTGGAATCGCCAGAAATTCCGTGGAATCGACCGAAATCGGACCGAATTCACAGACAACTTTTCGGTCGTCATGCGTTTCAATCGCTGTAAGTTGCCCAAGAAATTCCAGCGATGTTAATGAAAGCGAACAATTTAGAGCAGGCACCCAAGGTGCGGACGGCAGGAGGCTTCAGTCTTCTGGAGATGGTGATCGTGTTGGGGATTATTGCCTTGATCCTTGGAGCGGCGATCAGTTTCTCTGGGGGGATCACCGGGGCGGCCCGGGATCAGGCGGCCAGTGTCAAGATGAATGAGTTCTCTGCCAAGCTGGAGACCTACCGGATGGTTTCGGGGATGTATCCCTCGCAGAATCAGGGCTTGCCCGCTCTGGTGCAGAAGCCGACCTCCGCTCCGGAGCCCCGCCGATGGAAGCAGCAGTTCAAGGAATTGCCGAAGGATCTCTGGAACGAGGACTACATCTACTACTACCCGGGGAAGAAGGACACCTCCACCTACGAGATCGTCTCCAAGGGGGCGGATATGGAGGAGGGAACCGATGATGACATCAGCAGTCAGGATCGGAAATAAGGTTGCGTTCGCCGGTCGGGCCTCGGGCATGACCTTGCTGGAGGTGGTGATCGCGATGTCGCTGATCGTGATCCTGATGGGTCTCGGGATGGTGAAGTATGCGGCCGGGAGCGACGAGCGCGAACTTCGGGAGGCGGTGTCCCGGATCGAAGCGATGTCGTCCCGCGGGCATGCCATGTCGATCCTTCACCAGAAGCCATTCTGGGTGCGCATTGAGAATGGGCAAGTGGTCTTGGCCGGAGCGGACGTGAGAGCCTCGGCGCGCTCACTTGATGAGGAAGCCTACAAGCCTGATTTGGCCTGGGACGACGAGGAGGAGGAGAACGCGAACCGCGAGGTCATTTACGACACTTTTCCGACCGATGTTGTGGTGGGGTTGCGCCGTTGGGGTGCGAAGGAGGACGCCTGGACCTTTCCCGGGGAGAAAGTGGTCGTTACCTGGAGTTTTCAGAGTTCGGGTTTGTGTGAGCCCGTTGCGCTTCGGCTTGAGCTGGGCGAGAGCTGGGTCGTCATGCACATGCATCCGTTGACGGCACGCATCGAGGAGGAGGAGATGGAAATTCGATGAAGGCTTCCCGATCCAGTCGCCGTCGAGGCTTTATGTTGATGGAATCCATCCTGGCCCTTTCGCTGTTTGCGATCGTGGGGGTGGCCCTCATCACGGCGCTGACCCAAATCGGAAGGCTGGCCCACGATGCGCGTCGGGAGGGGCGCTTGGCGCGGATTTTGGACAGTGAGTTGCGGGCTGCGATGAGTGTGCCGGTGTTGGAGGCGGGGGAGACGGTGAAATCGCTTGACGAGTTCAAGGCCGACATCAAGACCATCATCGAGCCGTTGGAGGAAGTGGAGAATCAGGATGGGCAGTTGTTGCAGGAGATGTTTCGGATCGAGGTGCAAGCTTCGTGGTATGAGAACAACGAATGGAACGAGATGTTCGTGGAGACCTGGCGATATGCGCGGCTTTACCAACAATAGTCGGCGGCAGCGGGCCCGGGGTGGCTACCTCCTTCTGGAGGTGGTCCTGGCGCTGGGTGTGGCGGTGCTGGTGTTGTCGGGGGTCTTCGCCCTTGCGGCGGGAGCCTTGTCGATTTCCGAGACCATCGCGGACGAGGGGAGGGCGCAGATTTCGCAGGAGACCTTCCTGACCTTCCTGGAAAAGAATTTCGAGGAACTGCCGGGCAATGCGGTGGTGGACTTGAAGGCCAAGGATCAGGGCTCGCACTTTCTGAGTGAGATTACCTTCCAGAATGTGCCGATTTCATTTTCCTGGGCAGGTCAGACCCTCTCGCCGGAGGCCATCCAGCTGGCGACGGTGCTGCGGGCCGATGGGACGCTGGATATTGTCCTGCGGTATTTCGATGAAGAGATCCTCGACGAGACTGCGGACAGTCCCGCCCTGCAGGCGGATCCGGTGGCGGAGATCGTGCTGCTGCGCAACGTGTGGCGGTTTGAATGGCGAGTCTTGGACGGGCGGACGATGGAGTGGGACTACGAATGGGACATCCGGGGGCGCATGCCGCTGCAACTGGAGTTGAACGCGGTCTTCCATCGTGATGGGGAAGAGGTGGTGCACTATTTCTGGATCCCCCCGAAGGTGAACCCGGAGACGATCATCAACAGCAACAACCGCCTGCCGGGCGGCGGGCAACAGGGTGGACAGGAAGTGCCGCCGGAGGGCGGTGAGGCGATACCCACCGTGCCGCCAGTCACTCCCGGACGGGGCCAGCCACGAACCCCCTCCACTGGAAATCCTCCTGGGATACAACTCCCCGGAGGGACCCGATAATGACCACGCGAGGCTCCAGCATTGGTTTTAAGAAAGGCAGCGCCCTGGTGGCGGTGTTCTGGATCATGTCGATCCTGAGTCTTGCGGTGTTCACGGCGATCCAGCTGCTTTACTACGAGGTGGACATCACCACCGCGAAGGTGCAGGGGAATCGGGCGCGGCATTTGGCGGAGATGGGAATGGCCATTGCGGCCAATCCGTCGGTCAAGCGGGACGATCCCCTGCTGAGGCAATCGTTTGAGGGAGGAACGGAAGGCTACGAGGCGCGGATTCGCTCGGAGGGCGCGAAGTTCAACATCAACATGCTGCTTCTTGATCGCGGGGACGGGGCGCCGCCCGACAAGGCCCTGATCCGGGAGATGATTGCGAGTTGGGGGATGGAGTTTGATGAGACGCAGGACATCGTGGATGCCTTGGTCGATTGGATCGATGCGGACGATTTTGAGGAGCTCAACGGGGCGGAGTCGCCCTACTACGAGGATCTCGGCTACCAGAACCGGCCCTACAACCGGCCGTTTTTCTCCTTGGACGAGATGCGGTTGGTGCGGGGCTGGGACCGGGTGGAGGCCTTGAATCCGAATTGGCAGAATTGGTTTACCATTTGGACCGCCGGGGGGTTGGATATCAACGAGGCGGACCCGGAATTGATCGCCATTGCCGCGGAAATCACGGTCACCGAGGCCACCGCGATCCAGGACCGGGTCTTTGGGCCGGACGCCATCCGGGACACGGAAGACGATCAGCCCTTTAATAGTTCCGCTGAGGCCCTCGATTTGCTAGGGCTCCCGGACATTCAGCGTGCCGTGGTGGAACCCCGCCTCACCGTGAACGATCCGACCAGCAGGTTGGAGAGCACGGGATGGTCCGGAGACACCCGTCGTCGGATTACATTGATCCTCCGTAATCGAACCGGCCGACCGGCCATCCTGGAACGTTCGGAGGAAACAGTGCCATGAGCGCAAAGAAGAACAAGAAGAGTACCGCCGTCCTGCTGATCCCTGGTCCGCAGGGCTGGGATATATGGGAAGCTGGCGGCGGTGAGGCGGCGACCCTGAAGGTGCGGACCACGGAGTTGCGTGCCCTGGATGTGGAGGGCTTGCCCTCGCGGGATCTGCACATGGCCTTTCCGGTGCGGGAGGTATCGGCACTGCCGTTGAAGAGTCCCGCCACGGAGGCCGGACTATTTCGTGACATGGCGGAGATGCACGTGGAGCGGATGGGGATGCGCCCGCAGATCGAGATGGGGAATCTCAGTGATTTTTTTGAGGTAGCGGTGCGGAAGGATGAATGTGTGTTGCTGCCCGTGGTGTTGAGTCAGCCTCCGGAGGGGACCTTGCCGCGCAAGTCGCCGAAGTCGTTTGATGTGTCGGCCCGATGTTTTCCGATGCCGACCGACGGGGTGGTGGTGTGGCGGGAGTTGGGGCGCTGGGTGTTTGGAGTCGGGTTGGAGGGCAAGCCGCTTTATTTCCAGGCGTTGGCCGCGCCGATCCTCGGGGAGGCCGCGGGGCGGGAGATGGCGATGTCCCTGACCCAGCTACAGATTCAGGGACTCCTGGAGAGCCGCCCGAAGCATTGCTTTGTCTGGCTGACGGAGGAGGAAATCGGGCCGAGCAAGGAGCAGTTGGATGAGCTGGGCCGGGGCTTTGGGGGATCCGCGGCGATCGCGGCCAAGCCCGCGCCGGAGTATCCCAGTCGTCCGAGCGGCCTGCTCCCCGCCGACACGCGGGCGGAGCGGGTGGCGAAGCGCAAGCAGCAGCAGGTGACGGCGGTCGTTGCGGTCCTCGTGGTGGCCTATGTGGGCCTGGCGGGATGGTTGGGCTGGAAGCTGATGGACAAGAACAAGCAGGCCCGGATCCGCGAAATTGAGGCGACGGATTTGGAGGCCGGGGCGGGGGGGCTGCTCGAGCACTCGCAGAAATGGAACGAGCTGGACCCCATCACGGGAACGGATCACTGGCCGGTGGAATTGCTCTTTCGCTGTGCCCAGGCGATTCCGGAGGGGGGGATGCGGTTCAAGCGGGCCGAGTTTTATAACCAACTGGACATGAAGGATGGACAGGGGAAGCTGGTGCGCAGTATCAACCTGCAGGGGGAGGCGGCCGCTTTGGAACAGGTGAACCAATTCAACCTGAATTTGAAGCGGAGCAACGATTTGGCCTCCTATGACTGGACTACTCCGGCGGCGGGAGAGACAAATACCGGCGCTTGGGGCTTTTCCTACACAGCCGACTACAAGGGAGGCGCGACTAACTGACACATGAGCAATCGCGAGAAAAAACTCCTCTACATCCTGCTCGTGGCGGTCTTCGTCATTGCCAACGTCATGGCGTTCAAAATGTTCTACCAGCCCAAGCTCCAGGCGGCGGAGTCGCGGTTGAGTGCGGCGGAGGCCAAACTCATGGAGCGGCGAGAGGTTCTGGAGAATCAGGATCTCTTTGAAGATGAGGTCAATTGGCTGGCGCGCTACGAACCCAAGGAGGCCGCCACCGTCCAAGAGACCCAGACCAAGCTCCAGCAACTGGTGGAGCGGGAGGCTCAGCGGAACAGCCTGGACATCAAGCGGCAGAAGCTGCAGCCGTCGCTGGAGGATTCGGGGCTGTTTTATCATCGGGCGCGGATGGAGATCGAGGTGAACGGCATGGAGGCCGGCCTCTACCGCTGGCTGGACCGCCTGCATTCCCCGAATGAATTTCGCGCTGTGACCTTCATGCGGGTGAATCCCCAAAAGGGGGATGACACCCGCATCGACTGCCAGATCGTGGTCGAGCAGTGGTTTGTGCCCGAAGGGGCCGCCGATGGGGGGCCAACTACCTGACAAGATTGAAGCCATGTTGAATTTCACGCTTAAAACTTCCGCCCTGACGGGGCTGGCTTGCACTGTTCTTTCGGTCTGCGCCTTTGGTGACGATGTGCCGCGCAAGCAGCCGGTGGGCCGCTATGCGACGCTTTGGACAAAGTCTCCGATTTGCGAGCCGCCGCCGGTGGTTGATCCCCCGCCTGCGGTCAGTGAACTAGACGACTACACCTTGGCGGGGGTCTCCCCGGTGAACGGGGGCTACTCGGTGGTCCTTATCAACAAGACGAAGCGGGACAAGCGGGTGCACCTTCTGCCCGGGATGGCCAACTCGGAAGGCTTTACGGTGAAGAGTGTCCGGCAGGATCCTGTCTCCAGCAAGAACACCACCGTGGAGGTCGCCACCGCCAACGGGAAGGCCGGTTGGGTAGGCTACGAAGAGAAGTATCTCGCCATGAAGCCCGGGGCGGCCGCCGCAAAGCCCGCCGCGACCCCGGCGGGGGGACGTCCACCGAACCCGGCCGCGCCTGCGGCCCGCCCGGCGGCTCCGCAAATTCCCGGTCTCTCCGGCGGTCGACCATCAGGTCGGTCCTCAACCGGCAGTGCGCCCCGCATCCGCCGCGTTCCCACTCCTCCGACCAAATAATCCTCTCTCTCCATCGATCTCATGAAGTCATTTGTTTTCAGTTTGCTCCTCCTTCTCCCCGTCCTGGGTCAGGAAGCCGTTATACCGGGTCTTGTGCCGCCTGCGGAAGCCGTGAATCCCGATCCCAAAGATCCTCCGCCTGCTCCGCTGAACCGTGGTGTCGGCCTCGCCGTGGATCCCGATGCGATTGCCATTCCGATCGGTCAGGTCTTCGACTACCAGAACTTGACCGGACAGGAGGCGGCCAACCTCTACAACAAGCACACCGGCATCAGGGTCATCGTGCAGTCGGCCGCCGCGCAGGCGGAGTTGAAGATCACGCAGCCCGGTCCCCTGACGAATGCCGAACTGGCCTCCATTCTGGAGAAACAACTGCTCTTGGAAGGCTTCATGCTGATCGCGAGTGGCGAGAACGAGGTCAAGTTGGTGATGACCACGGGCCCGGAGGCCGGTCCGAAGGTCCTGGGGACGGGGGACGAATTGCCGGAGGGCGATGTTTTCCTGACCTATGTGATGCAGCTGCAGTTTTTGAAGCCGGACGAGGCCCTGCGAGCCTTCCAGCAGGTGGTGGGCAGCTATGGTCCGGGCGGGAAGGTCGCGGCGGTGCCCAATGCTGCCTCTGTGGTCATCAACGCCAACACCGCGCTGATCCGGTCGCTGATTGCGCTGAAGAAGCAGATCGACGTGCCCTCCTCGCAGGTGGGCACCAAATTTGTGGAAGTGACCTATGCCGATGTGGAGGAGTTGGCGGAGCGGCTGAACGAGATTTTCAAAAACCAACGGGAGCAGCAGTCGGCCGGCGTGCAGCGGACGCAGCCTACCGGTGCGGCACAGATTCCCGGATTGGTGGCTCCCGACACTCCGGGGGCCAGTGCGGCCGGGGAAGACACCCCCATCAACATTCTTCCGGACACCCGGACCAATCGCCTCTTCCTGATGGGGCGGCCGGTGGACCTCGTCTTCGTGGCCGGGCTGATCGAGGATTTCGATGCGCCGAGTTCGAAGCGGAACTTCCTGCGTCACAAGCTGCGCTATTTGCCGGTGGCGGAATTCATGCCCGTGGCGGGGGACGCTCTCGAGCGGACCTTGGAGTCCGGAACCACTGGAGGCGGTGGGCCCACTGGTGGGGCCACAGGGTCCACGGCCAGCCGCTCCACGGGGACCACCAGCAGCCGCAACACCTCGAACAACACCAATGGTGCGGGCGGTGTCGGGGGGGGCACCGGGGGCGGGGGATCCCGGGCCGAGCTGTCCCAGCAGAGTGTGGAGACCGCACCCGAGTCGATGCTGGTTGGCAAGACCCTCCTGGTGGCGGACAAAATTTCCAACGCCATCATCGTGCAGGGGCCTCCCCATCACGTGGAAATCGTGGAGAACCTTATCAAGGAGCTTGATCAGGCCTCCGAGCAGGTGGCCATCACGGCGGTGTTCGGGCGCTATGATGTGACCAAGGGCGGCTCCTTCGGGGTGGACCTGGTGCATATCCTGGAGAATGTCACCGGAGATTTTAGTCTGGCCGGGGTGAATCGGAACGGAGTCCCTTCGGTGATTGACCCCGGCACCCTGACCAACCTTGCCACCACGATTGGGGCGAGCGGAAGTGCGGGCAACGGTCTCTCCCTTTACGGGATGGTGGGGCACGAGTTCGGAGTGTTTGTGAACGCGGTGGAGAGCAACTCCAATTTCGTGGCCATTTCCCGCCCGACGGTCTTCACGACCAACAATCACGAGGCGCGGATCTCCTCGGGTGCGCGGATCGCGGTGCCCACGAGCACCTTCACCGGCAACAACGTCAGCGGAGGTCAGTCCACCAACGTGGAGTTCCGTGATGTGGTGCTGGAGCTGGTGGTGCTGCCCCTGGTGAACGATGAGAACACCGTGACGCTGCAAATTTCCCTGGTGCGGGACGATGTCGGCGAGGACCGGAACGTGGGCGAATTGATCGTGCCGGACATCATCACGGACGAGCTGACCACCACGGTCACCGTGCCGAACCGTTCGACGATCATTCTGGGCGGCCTGATCACGGAGACCAACCGCAAATCCAAAACCGGCATTCCCATACTGAGCACCATTCCGGGGATTGGACGCTTGTTCGGCCGGACCACGGATGCGATCGAGCGCCAGGAGTTGGTCATGATGATCCACCCCTCGATCATCACCAACGATGCCCAGTTGGACGACTATCAGCGGGAGTATGATGCGGGCAGCACGGTTTCGCCCGATGCGCGGGCCTCGATGGGCGGAGCGGGGGTTCTTCCTCCCCGCGGGGAGGTGGTTGCACCGCTTTACGACAAGGCCAGCGACACCTATCAGGAGCCGGTAGCCGCGCCGATCGAGCAGGCTCCCCCGCAGGCCCGGCCGAGCGTGGTGACCTCTCCGAGCCAGCTGGCGCGGGAGCGGGCCCGGACTTCCCTCCAGAACAAGCGGAGGCGCTAACTTTTAGGCTTGTTTAACGACCGGTCCAGCAGTGGGCCGGTCGTTTTGCGTACAGTCGGTGGCTGGCAGAGGCGGTCGTCCTGTGCTAGTTTTGATTTCAAACGGGGTGCTTGCCTTGCCTCTCGGAAGGGGCTTGACTGGTGCCCACAGCATTACCCCACGTATGGCAGAGCAACCGACCACCGAAGAGCATCCGATCGAAACCAAGGAAGAAGATCTTCCAAGAAACCTCCGTGAACTGGTGAACAAGGCCTTGGGCGCGGTGGAGATGAAGAACTATCAGTACACGATCAGCCTGATGCAGGCCGTCCTGCGGGAGGCTCCGGGCTATGTGGATGGTCGCAAGATGCTCCGCTCGAGTGAGGTTGCCCTGACGGGGGGCAAGAAGAAGAAGAAGTCCCTTTTTGGTGGTAGTGGCCTCGGCACCATGAAGCTGGCCTCGGTCGCGAAGAAGGATCCCTTGGGGGCGCTGGATGCGATCGAGAAGGAGCTGGAGAAGGATCCCTACAATTCCGGGGCGAACGAACTGTTGTTTGAGACGTCCCTGAAGCTGAACTTTTTGGAAACGGCGGCCTTCGCCCTAGAAACCATCCGCAGCGGGGCACCGGAGAACACGAAGCTGCTGCACAAGCTGGCGGAGTTCTATCTGAGCCGCGAGCTGCCCGAGCGGGCGGCGGGGGTTTACCGCGACATTTGCAAGCAAGATGTCACCGACACCGCCGCGGTGAAGGGCGAGAAGGATGCCACGGCGCGGGCCTCCATGCAGAAGCAGCGCAACGCGAAGGGTGAGTATGTCCTGGGCAAGAAGGACGAGGCGGAGACGCTGGCGATCGAGAAAGCGGCGCGGGCCGCGCTGACCAAGGATCAACTTGAGGAGAAGGCCGCCGCCTTGGTGGAGGCCTATGAGCAGGACCCCAACAACGTGGCCGTGGTGAAGGACCTCGCCGCGACCTACGAGAAGATGGAGGACTGGAGAAACGCCCACACCTTCTACGACTGGGCGCACCAGATCAGTGCGGGCGACGTGGCCCTGAAGAGCAAGGCGGCCTTCATGAAGGACAAGGCCGCTGATCATCAGTTGAAAGGCCTTGAAGCCACGGTGGCGGAGAATCCCGATGACCAGGATGCCCGGCAGCAGTTAGACGAGGTTCGCGCTTCGCGCATCGCCGAGCAGGTCGATGAGCGCCGCAAGCGGGTGGAGCAGAACCCGACCGATCCGCAGCTGCGTTTCGACCTTGGGCAGGCCCTCTACCACGCCGGAGATTTCAGTGGGGCCATTCCGCATTTGCAGCAGGCGACCCGCAACCCGCACATCCGGACCAAAGCCCTGTTGTTGTTGGGGCGGACCTTTGACGCGAAGGGCATGCACGACCTCGCCGTGAAGCAGTTGAGCGACGCGAATGCGGAACTCATGGCGATGGACGCCACCAAGAAGGAGATTCTCTACGAACTGGGCATCATCCACGACAAGCAGGGCAAGAAGGACGCTGCGCTGGAAGCCTTCAAGCAGATCTACGAGGTCGACTACGGCTACCGTGATGTCGCGGCCCGCGTGGAAGGTTCCTACACGGGCTGATGGCACCCTAGCCGATGCGCTCGAGCGCATCGACGCAGAAGCGGGTCCAGCTTTCGAGGCCTTCGTAGAGGGGGCCGCGGAGGTCCTCGAGGGAGCGAAACTGCAGGTCGGCGAGGGCGGCCTCCCGGGCGGCGACCTCGCCGCTGGTCAGCTCGAAGAGGTGCACGATGCCGAGGTGGACCTGACCGACGGGATTGGAGTCGTCGTTGAGGAGGGCCACCACGCGGTGGGGATGCTCGCCGGGGAGGACCAGTTCCTCCTCGATTTCGCGGGTCACGCCGGCCATGTAGGTGTCGCGGCCGAGGTGGTCCTCGCGGGTGTCGATGGGATTGATGTGGCCGCCGATGCCCATCGAGCCCTGCGCGTGGAGGCGGGCCTCACCGCCGGATTTTCCGCGGAAGTAGTGCAGATAGCGACCCTCGTGGCGGAAGAGGGAGTAGGGGATGATCTGCTTGAACCCGGGATCGACCTCCGCCGCGGCGCGGTCCATGAAGTGGTTGTTGGCGGGATCGAGGAGGGTGGGAAGGTAGTGATCGACCTCGAGGTTGAGGCCCTCGAAGGCACCGAGTTCGTCGAACAGGGCCCGCGGGACCACGAGAATTTCTTCGCCGTTGTATTTGGACATGATGGAGAACGTTAGTCGGGCATGGACTCGAGGACGTAGTCGACGATGGCTTGGTCGTTGTCCCGCGCCGCCCAGACGTGACGGAGAAAATCGGCGGGATGAATGTCGCCATGATTTCGGAGGAAGGACCGGTCGCCGCCGCAGCCGAACATGAGGTCCGGATCGAGTTCGCCGCGCAGTTTGGCGCGGGCCTTGGTGATGATGCGGGAAAGGTAAGGGAGGCCGCCGAGTTCATCGCCGCGGCTGGGGAGATCGTGATGGGAAATCTCGTGGTCGCTGAGCACGCCGTCCTGTTCGGCGAAAAGGAAGTCACGGCGCACGGCGGCGATGAGGAGGGCGGTGGACGCGGAGGGGACGCCCTCATCGACGAAATCCTCGACGAAATCGAACAGTTCGCGTGGCTTGTAGCCGAGGCTCTGCAGGAACTCGAGGTCGGCGGGGCTGTAGTAGGAGCCGAAGTCGCGGTTGCCGCCACGGTAGGCGTCCACGCAGCGTCGGAAGAGAGTGAGGAATTGTTCGTCCCAAGGCATTGGGCAGGGACTTGAAACGACGGGGGGCGGGATGTCAACCGCCGGGCGGGAGTTTACTCGCCGAGACGCTTCAGGACGGCCTCCCGGAAGGGATCGGACTCGCGGAGGGTCTCGGTGACGGCGCGGAGGGCCTCCAGGGTGGCCCGGGAGACGTGATGCTCCATGCCCTCGACGTCCTTGTAGATGGTTTCCTCGTCGATGTTGAAGAGGCGGAGGAACTCGGTGAGGAGTTCGTGGCGGGCGATGATGGCCCGGGCGATGCGGTCGCCCTCCTCGGTGAGGGTGGTGCCGCGGTATTTCTCGTGTTTGACGAGGCCCTCGGCATCGAGGCGCTGCAGCATGTTGGTGACGCTGGCCTGGGAAATGCCGAGGCGTTCGGAGACGTCCACGGGCCGGGCGTAGCCTTTCTCCTGAATCAGATGGAGGATCTGCTCGAGGTAGTCGTCCATGGCGACGGAGCCGCTGGAGCGCGTGGAGCGGGAAGGCATGGGAGGGACTCTAGAGGGATTGGGGGACAGAGAAAGGCATTATCTCGATAGCCGGATGGTCAGGGTGCGGGGGTGTCCGGGTAAAGGTCGCGGTTGGCGGCCTGGAACTCGGCCTTGAGGCGGACTTGAAGGGTGGAGAGATCGACGAGGTCCCAGCCGGTGAAGGTCCAGACGCGGTCCTTGCCGTCGTGGGCGAAGCCGAGGAGGAAGTGGGTGGCGTCCTCGTTCACCTTGGAGGAGTGTTCTTTTGGCTCGTAGTAAAATGTGCGGAGAGAGGAGCTGCGGCTGGATTCCTCGAAGAGCTTCGGGTCGAGGTAGGCCACCGTCCTGGTGGGGAGATGCTCGATGCGCAGGTCGGGATAGCCGCTGCGTTGTTCCACTCCATCGGCGGTAGTGGGGACGCCACAGGAGAGATCTGGATGGGCGTCGAGGAGGGTGCGGAGGCTGTCCTCGAAGTAGCGGGAGGCCTCGTTGATCCGGCGCAGCTCGCGGAGGGGGGATTCCGGGCCGCTGAAGAGGGGGAGGCAATCGTTTGCGGCGGTTTCGATGGCCTCCCTGATGACGAGGAGCCCCTCGCTGGGGCGGTCGGCGGAGAGGACCTGATGACCGGTGGCGGCCTCGATGACAGCGGGAAAGGCGAAGGTCCGTTCGCCGAGATCCTGGGCGAGGAGGAGATGAATGAGGTCTGCGTCGCTCGCTTGGCCGGCCTCGGACGGAGGGGCGGCAAGTGGGCGGGGTGCCTGATCGCGCCCTTTGCGCAGGCCGAACTCAAAGGCCAGCAGAGCGACGAGAAAGAGGGCTCCGGGGATGATGAGGAAGAGGCGCAGGCGCAGGGTCATGGGCGGAGGATGAGATAGAGTCCGGGCGGGGGCAATGGCGGGGAGATTGTAAAAATCGGTTGCGATTCTAGCGAACAACTAGATGTTATGATCGTCCAAGCGGAGACAATGCAAACTGAGGCGGTGCGGTGGATCCGTGCTGCTGTAGGTTGGAACCGGAAAGAACGATTATGGGACTCGATAAACTCACCATCAAACTACAGGAAGCGCTTCAGGCGGGACAGCGATTGGCGTCGCAGTCGGCCCACCCGGAGCTGAAGAGCGTACACGTTTTGCTCAGTCTGCTTCAGCAGGAAGGGGGGGTCGTGGTGCCAATTTTGGAGAAGGCGGGGGTGGAGTTGACGAAGCTGAAGGCTTCCCTCGTGACCGCGCTGGACCGCGAGCCGAAGGCGCAGGGCGCGACGGCGCAGCCACAGATCAGCTATGGTCTGCGGGCCACGCTGGATGCGGCCGACAAGGAGCGGGAGAAGCTGGGCGATGACTATTTGAGCGTGGAGCATTTCCTGCTCGGGGCACTCAAGGCGGACTCGCCGGCGGGTAAGTTGTTGGTGGAGGCCGGGGTGACGGAGGAGAATCTGCGGGGTGCCCTGGAGTCAGTGCGCGGCAGCCAGAAGGTGACCGATGAGGATCCCGAAGGGAAGTATCAGGCGTTGGAAAAATACGGCACCGATCTCACGGCGCGGGCCCGGGCCGGGAAGATCGATCCGGTCATCGGGCGCGATGAGGAAATCCGTCGGGTCTTGCAGGTGCTCTCGAGGCGGACGAAGAACAATCCGGTGCTCATCGGGGAGCCCGGGACGGGGAAGACGGCCATTGTGGAGGGGCTGGCGCGGCGAATTGTGAGTGGGGACGTGCCGGAGTCCATGAAGGGCAAGCGGATCATCGCCATGGATCTGGGCGGCATGATCGCCGGGGCGAAGTATCGCGGCGAGTTTGAGGATCGTCTGAAGGCCTTCCTCAAGGAGGTCACTGACTCGCAGGGGGAGATCATCCTCTTCATCGACGAGCTGCACACCATTGTCGGGGCTGGGGCGAGCGAGGGCGCGGTGGATGCCTCCAACCTGCTCAAGCCGCAGTTGGCGCGGGGCGAGTTGCGGACCATCGGGGCGACGACGCTCGATGAGTATCGGAAGTATGTCGAAAAGGATGCGGCCCTGGAGCGGAGGTTCCAGCCGGTGAAGGTGAACGAGCCCTCGGTGGAGGACAGCATCGCCATTTTGCGGGGCTTGAAGGAGCGCTACGAAGTGCACCACGGGGTGCGCATCCAGGATGCGGCGCTGGTGGCGGCGGCGACGCTGAGCGATCGCTACATCTCGGACCGCTTTCTGCCGGACAAGGCGGTGGACCTGATGGATGAGGCGGCGGCACGCTTGAAGATCGAGCTGGATTCCATGCCCACGGAGATCGACCAGATCGAGCGGCAGGTGATGCAGTTGGAGATGGAGCGGCAGGCTCTGGCGAAGGAGAAGGATCCGGCCAGTGCAAAGCGGCTCGAGAAAGTGAACGAGGAGATGGCGAATCTGAAGGAGCAGTCCAGCGGCTTGATGGCGCAATGGCGCAACGAGAAGGAGATCATCGACGAGGTGCGGAAATACCAGGAGCGGATCGACTCGCTGCGCACCGAGGCGGAACAGGCCAAGCGGATCGGGGATCTGACGAGGGCTTCGGAGTTGACCTATGGCGGCATTCCGGAGGCGGAGCGCGAGTTGAAGCAGGCGGAGGAACGGCTTGGGGAACTGCAGGGCAGTTCCCAACTGCTGAAGGAGGAGGTGACCGAGGAGGACATCGCCCGGGTGGTGTCCTCGTGGACGGGCATTCCGGTGAGCCGCTTGCAGGAAGGCGAGCGGGCCAAGTTGGTGCAGATGGAAGCGCGCCTCGGGGAGCGGGTCATCGGGCAGCGGCCGGCCATCGTGGCAGTGTCCAATGCGGTGCGCCGGGCCAGGGCCGGTTTGCAGGATGAGAACCGGCCGATCGGCTCGTTCCTCTTCCTCGGGCCGACCGGGGTTGGCAAGACGGAGTTGTCGAAGGCCCTGGCGGAGTTTTTGTTCGATGACGAGGGTGCGATGGTGCGGCTCGACATGTCGGAATACATGGAGAAGCACAGCGTGGCGCGGTTGATTGGGGCGCCTCCGGGATACGTGGGGTATGAGGAAGGCGGGCAGCTCAGCGAGTATGTGCGGCGCAAGCCCTACTCGGTGGTGCTCTTCGACGAGATTGAAAAGGCCCATCCGGATGTTTTCAACGTGCTGCTGCAGGTGCTCGACGACGGGCGCATCACCGACGGGCAGGGGCGCACGGTGGATTTCCGGAACACGGTGCTGATCATGACCTCGAACATCGGCAGCCAGTACATCATGGACGAGGCGAATCCCGAGCAGCGGGAAGCGAAGGTGTTGGAGGCCCTGCGCGGGCACTTCCGACCGGAGTTTCTGAACCGGGTGGATGAGACGATCATCTTCGATCGCTTGGATCGGGGGGATCTGACCCAGATCGTGACCCTGCAACTGGAGCGGGTGCGCCAGCGTCTGGCGAAGCAGGGATTAGGCCTGGCGATGACGGAGGCGGCGAAAGAGTTCATCGGGAATCAAGGGTATGATCCGGTGTATGGGGCGCGGCCCTTGAAGCGGGCCATCCAGAGGCATTTGCTCGACCCGCTGAGTCTGGACGTGCTGGAGGGCAACTTCAGTGAGGGGGATGTGATCACCGCCGACGTGGGGGAGGGGAAGCTGTTGTTCAAGAAGGGGTGACTTTTGGAGTGCAATGGCAGCCTGTCCCGGCGTAGCGCCGCGAAACCGGGAGCGGGGCGGCAACAGCGTGTTGGGGGAGGGATGTCGTCCGGTCGCCGGTTCTCTTCGTCCCGGAGGGACAGCAGACGGTAGCCGGTGGTAGCACCACCGGACTTTGGCCGCTCCTTTGATGGGCACCCCGGAGGGGCGCGGGAGCGAGGGAAACAAAACGAGACCGGTTTAATCCGCCTGCCATGTTCTGCAGACTCACTCTGCCATCGCGGGGCATCGGGACCGGCACCCTGTCGCCGCCCGAAATTTTTTAAAAAAACCGCCTCCGCGAATCTCTCCTTCCGCCTTGTCGCGGCCGGGGTGGCTGGCCATGCTGGGCGGGTGATGAGCCGATCGTTTGTTTCCCGTCTTGGTTGGGTATTGAGTCTCGCCGTCCTCCTGCTCATCTGCAGCGATCCGGGGTTGATGGCGCAGGAGGCGGCGCCGCCAGTGGGAGATGCGGTGGCGGAGACGGCTGCCGCGCCTGCGGCGGACCCAGCGGCCAAGGAGGCCGAGAAGCCGAAGACGGTCGATCAGAAGATTGATGAAGCGGTGGCGCCTTACACGGATGCGATCTCGAAGGTGGTCTTTTTCAACGTATGGAAGGGGAAGGTCGGACCTGCGGGGGAAGAAGTGGATCTCGCCGTTCCTTTTGTTCTTCTGTGGCTTGCTGGTGGGGCGATTTTTCTGACCATCTTTTTCAAGTTCATCAACTTTAGGGGGTTCGGTTTGGCCTTGCGCACTGTCCGGGGGAAGTATTCCAAGAGTGACGATCCCGGGGAGATATCACACTTTCAGGCCCTTACCTCAGCCGTGTCCGGGACGGTAGGGTTGGGGAACATCGCCGGCGTCGCAATCGCTATTAGCGTCGGGGGACCCGGAGCTGCATTTTGGATGATTGTGATGGGGCTCTTTGGCATGACGAGCAAGTTCGCGGAGTGCACTTTGGGAGTGAAATACCGGCATATCGGGAAGGACGGAAAGGTTCACGGAGGGCCGATGTTGTACCTGACCCGGGGGTTCGCGGAGCGCGGACTCGGGCCGCTCGGCAAGACACTGGCCGTATTCTTCGGGGTCTGTGCAGTGGGGGCATCTTTTGGTGGGGGCAACATGTTCCAGATCAATCAGGCGACTTCCCAACTCGTGAATGTAACCGGGGGTGCAGACGGCTGGTTCGATGCGAATCGTTGGTTCGTTGGCCTTGTTGTCGCGATCTTGGTCGGAATGGTCATTATCGGAGGGATCACCCGGATTGGGAGAATCACCGCCAGCCTTGTTCCGGGAATGACGATTCTGTACATGATTGGGTGCTTCATCGTTCTCGGGACCCACGTTGATCGAATCGTTCCGACTTTCGGGTTGATCTTTGAGGGAGCCTTCAATGGTTCGGCTCTGGCGGGCGGTTTGATCGGGACCTTTTTGCAGGGCGTGCGGCGTGCTGCATTTTCCAACGAAGCGGGAATTGGTTCCGCGCCAATTGCCCACGCCGCGGTCAAGACCCGCTACGCAGCAAGCGAGGGACTGGTCGCCTTACTGGAGCCCTTTCTCGATACGGTAGTCATTTGCACGATGACCGCTTTGGTTGTGATTGTGACTGGTGACTATCTGCATCAAGGCGTCGATGGGGTCACCATTACCTCTGATTCCTTCGCTTCGGTGGTGCCTTGGTTCGCCTACGTCCTGTCGGGAGCAGTCATTCTTTTTGCCCTTTCGACGCTCATCACGTGGTCCTACTACGGGCTTCAGGCGTGGAAATTCCTCTTCGGCAAATCGAGTGCGGCGGATCTCAGTTTCAAGTTGATTTTCTGCTTGGTGATCATTCTCGGTGCCGCAATGTCGCCCGGCAAAGTGATCGACTTCTCGGACGCCATGCTCTTCAGCATGTCGTTTGCAAATTTGATTGGAGTGTATCTGCTATTGCCGGTCATCAAACGTGAACTCCACAAGTTCATGCTGTTTGCCAGCAGAGTCGATGCGGGTGAATCGATTGAGACGGCCGACGAGCACGTGAAATCGAACCTGCCCGATCCCTCTCCGGGGGATTAATCCCGAACTGAAACATTGTCGGAGGGCGAAGTATGGCGCGGGAATACAATTTGAAGCGGCCCGAGGCGAAGGGGTCGTCGGGGATCGATTATGCGGCGGAGCTCAATGAGCAGCAGTATGCGGCGGTGAGTGCGCCGCCGGGGAAGGCGCTGGTGATCGCGGGGGCGGGATCGGGGAAGACGCGGACGCTGACCTACCGGGTGGCGTATTTGTTGGATCAGGGGGTGGAGCCGAAGAACATCCTCCTCCTGACCTTCACCAACAAGGCCTCGAAGGAGATGATGGAGCGGGTGCGGGGGCTGGTGCCGCGGGACATCAGCGAGCTCTGGGGCGGGACGTTCCACTCGATCGGCAACCGCATGCTGCGCCGTCATGCGGAGGAGTTGGGTTTCACGCGGTCGTTTTCGATCATGGACCGCGACGATCAGAAGTCGCTGATGAACACGGTGATCGCCTCCTGCGACATCGACACGCAGGGCAAGCGCTTTCCGAAGCCGGATGTGCTGATCTCGATTTTCAGCCTGGTGGTGAACACGGACGACACGCTGGAGAAGATCGTGGAGTTGCGGTATCCGTATTTCGAGGAATGGATGGAGGACATCCAGCGGGTCGAGAAGGCCTACCGGAAGAAGAAGCTGCAGATCAACTCGATGGATTTCGACGATCTTCTCGTACTGACCCTGAAGCTGCTGCAGAAGGACAAGGAATTGCTGCGGCTGTATCGGAAGAAGTTCCGCTACATCTTGGTGGACGAGTATCAGGACACCAACCATGTGCAGTGCGAGTTGATCGACCTGTTGGTGGGGGAGGGGCAGAGCCTGATGGTGGTGGGCGATGATGCGCAGTCGATTTACTCGTGGCGCGGGGCGGACATGGGGAACATCCTGGGATTTCCGGAGCGGTATCCGGAGTCGACGGTGTTTCGGATCGAGACCAACTACCGAAGTGTGCCGGCGATCCTGCATCTCTCGAACGCGGCGATCCGAGCGAACCGGAAGCAATTTGCGAAGGAATTGATCGCCGCCCGGCCGGCCGGGGCGAGCTTGCCGGCGCTGGTGCCGGTGGAGGATCCCTCGACGCAGGCGCAGTTTGTGGCGCAGCGGATTTTGGATCTGCGGGATGAGGAGGGGGTGGAGTTGGCGGATATCGCGGTGCTTTACCGGGCTCATCATCAGAGTCTGGAGTTGCAGATGGAGCTGACTAGTCGGGGGATTCCGTTTCAGATCACGAGCGGATTGCGATTTTTCGAGCAGGCCCACATCAAGGACGTGGGGGCCTTTCTGCGCTTCGTGACGAACCGGAAGGACGAGGTGAGCTTCAAGCGGATGGTGATGCTCTTGCCGGGAGTGGGGCCGAAGGCGGCGGACAAGCTTTGGGAGGGATGGCGGAAGAGTGCCCTGGCGAAGGAGGAGGGGGTGCCGGCGTCCTTGTCGGAAACCTTTTTGGCGCTGCCGGCGCCGAAAAGGGCGCTCAAGCAGTGGGAGCAACTCTCGCTGACCATGGATGAGTTGGTGGCGGGGGGGGAGTTCGCCCGGCCTTCGGCCATGCTCTTCAGCGTCTTGGAGGGCGTCTATGACGAGTACATGCGGGAGAGTTTTGACAACTATGAGCACCGGCGTTCGGATATCGAGCAGCTCATGTCGTATGGGGAGGGATTCGAGGATGTGCAGGAGTTTCTGGCGCAGCTCTCGCTGATGTCGGCGGTGGACGGGGATCCCTCCGGGCGGCGGGCGGAGCCGGATCCGGAGCAGTTGACGCTGTCCTCGGTGCATCAGGCGAAGGGTCTGGAGTGGAAGGTGGTCTTTGTGATCTGGTTAACCGACGGGATGTTTCCGAATGGGCGGGTGCTGGATGCGGAGGACGAGGACATGTTGGAGGAGGAGCGGCGGCTGTTCTATGTGGCGATCACCCGGGCCATGAACGAGCTGTATCTGGTTTACCCGCAGATCAATCCGCGGAGCTACACGGGAGATGTGATTCAGCGGCCTTCGCGCTTTTTGGACGACTGTCCGGGCGAGTTGATCGAGGAATGGCGGGTGGGGGGCGGGTGGTGAAGTAATGTCTACTATTCGATGCGGAACGGACTGATTTCTCCTGCGAGGGTAAATTTTCTGGTGATCGCGATTATGCCCACGATGTGAAGATTAAATTCATCCAAACGCTCCGCAGGAATCCAGTATTCGCTGTGTTTCGATCCGCCGACGATTTTGATCGGGAATTGGGCAAGGAATGCGGCGTCTATTTCGAACCTCGTCACGTATCCGACATTGCCGTTGGTCGAATCCTTGGTGTTCCAATCCCGGGCGATCTGAATCGCATATTCCTCGTTGGTTACGGGATAGAATATCGGTTGCTCGGGTAGCCTGGGAGGCCAGGACGAATAATCGGACGCTTGCAGCAAATTTAGCTCAAGTTGGCCGACGGGGCGGTAGAGGGTTGTTGTTATCGGCATATTGAATGTTGCTCTAACAACCCCGTTCCCCATCCGGGAGAGCCGCTGCGGCGGCATCGGCGGATTCCTCGAGGATGCCCTTGACCTTGGGCCAGGCGGCGAAGGCTTCGAAGAGGATCCAGATTTCCAGGCCGATGGTGGCGAGGCCGAAGGCGGAGAGGAGGTAGTTGGGATCCTCGCCGGTGAGCCAGGCGGCGTCGCCGACGAAGAGTTGCAGGAGCATGGCGCTGGCGGGGAGGAGGAGCATGAAGGTGGCGGGGGCGAGGACGAACCAGTTGGGGATGTTGCGGCGGTGCATCCAGAAGAGGATGACGAGGAAGGCGAGGCCGCCGAGGAGTTGGTTGGTGGCTCCGAAGAGCGGCCAGAGGAGGAGGCCTCCCTTGCCGGAAAAGTTGTTGAGCCAGATGGTCGCACCGGCGAGGCCGCCGCCGCTCTTCTCGATGTTGTCGATCACTTCCACCTGGGCCGGAGTCCAGGCAGTGGTGATTTCGACTGCGGAGACGTCGCCGGAGAGGGCTTCACCGATGCTGATGGGAGCGGTGGAGGAGGGGAGGGCGGCGATGAGGCCGGCGATGAGGATGGCGAAAATGGTGGCGAGGTGCTTGTTGGTGAGCGGCTTGCATTTGACGGCGCGGCCGAGTTCCTGGGTGACATAGCGTTGGAGTCGGCAGGCGGTGTCGAGGGTGGTGGCGGCGAAGGAGGCCACAAAGACGCCCATCAGGGCGACGGCGAAGGCGGGGCTGATGCCGAGGGCCTTGATGAAGTTTGCGGAGCCATCGACGAAGGCTCCGACCTTTGGTCCGAGACCGGCGGAGCCGGCCCAGGTGCCATAGCGGGCGTGGTAGGCATCGGCACCGGTAAGCATGGCTCCCGTGGCCTTGCCATTGACGAGTTCGGGAATGCCGAGGCCGAGGCCCGCGACGCAGGCGAGGATGACGAGGACGGCGAGGAAGCCCTCGGTGAGCATGGAGCCGTAGCCGACGAACTGGGCGTCGGTTTCGTTCTTGAGCTGTTTGGAGGAGGTGCCGGAGGAGACGAGGCAGTGGAACCCGGAAACGGCACCGCAGGCGATGGTGACAAAGAGAAAGGGAAAGATCCACGGGGCGCCGTGGCCGGTGGGTCGATAGGCCTCCGCGGCGATGGCGAGGGCGGGGCGGGTGGCGGTCTCGTCGATGGGGGCACCACCCATGAAGGCGGCGACCATCAGGCCGATCACAATGAGACCGAGCGCGGAGAGCAGTTGGAGGGAGTTGATGAAGTCGCGGGGTTGCAGCAGGCTCCAGACGGGCAGAACCGAGGCGACATAGGAATAGATGAGCAGCACGGCGACCCAGACGATGGTTGGCCAGGCGGCGAGGGAGGCGTTGAAGGCACCGAGGAAGCCGATGTTTCCGTAGGCAACGGTCAGATACATCACGGCGAGGGCGATGATGGAAGGGACGAGGATGTTGACGCCTTTGCGGTGCAACCAGACGCCGATGATCACGGCGATGGGGATCTGCACGAGGCAGGGGAAGATGGCAGCGGGATACATCTTGAAGACCGCCGCGATGACCAGGCCGAAGATGGCGAGGACGATGGTGAGGGCCATGAAGAGGATGGAGAGGAAGAGGATGCGGGCCCGGGGACTGAGGACGCGGCCCGCGATGTCGCCGACGGTCTGGCCGCGGTGCCGCATGGAGATGACCAGTGCACCGAAGTCATGCACGGCACCGATGAGGATGGAGCCGAAGAGGACCCAGAGCAGGGCGGGGACCCAGCCCCAGATGACGGCGAGGGCGGGGCCGACGATGGGGCCGGTGCCCGCGATGGAGGTGAAGTGGTGACCGAAGACGACTCCTTTATGCGTGGGGACGTAGTCTTCACCGTCCTCCAGCTCGATCGACGGCACCTTTGCGAGGGGATCGAGGCGGAAGATTTTTCGCGCCAGCCAGCGGCCGTAGGTGTGGTAGGCGATGATGTAGAGGACGAGCGAACCGAGGGCGATGACGAGGGTCTGCATGTGCGACGGAAACTGTTAGGCTGATCCCCGGGCGGAGAGGGCGTCGAAGACGGGGGTCGGCACGTAGCGGCGCACGGTGTTCTCCCAGCCATCGGGGCCGATGAGACTCTTCACCATGCTGGAACTCAGTTCGGCGATGTCGCGGGGAGGCATGAGGAAGACCGAATCGATTTCCGGGGCGAGGTCCGCATTGATGAGGCGCATGACCCGCTCGTATTCGTAATCGGCGGCGGTGCGGATGCCGCGCAGGATGTATTTGGCATCCTTTGATTTGGCATAATCGACGAGGTAGCGGTTGTCGAAGTGGGCGATTTCCATGCGGTCGCTGACCGGGACGGAAATTTCCAGCAAGTGGAGGCGCTCCTCAACCGTGAAGGTGTAGGATTTCTGCGGATTGCTGCCAATGGCGACGATGAGTCGGTCGAAGAGCTGCAGGCCTTCCTGGATCATCCAGAGGTGGCCGTTGGTGGGGGGGTCGAAGCTGCCGGCGTAAACTGCGGTGCGCATTGAATTCGGTGGGATGGCCGAGGTTCCGGGGTTGGGTGTCGCGGGGGTGGCCCTTCAGCACTGGAATCGGAGCGCCCGGATTCCTAGATGCGGCGTTCGATCATAGCGCCGCGTTTGACGACTTCCAGCCACTTGTTGTAGCGGGTCGCCCTTTTCTCGATTTCGACTTCCTGGCGCATGCGGTCACTGACCTCGGAGAGGGCGGGGGCCGGCCCGGGCTTGGTCTCGATGACCTTGATGATGATGAACCCGGCGGGATCCTTGAGGGGGCCGATGATGGTGTCGGTTTCGGACTCGAAGATGACCTCGGCAAAGGCGGGAGAGAGGTTGACGCGATCCTCGTCCTCCCAAAGGCCGCCCTCACTGGCGAAGGCCCCTTCGGAGTGGGCGATGGCCAGTTCCGCGAAGTCGGCGCCGTCCCGCAGTTGCGCGGCGAGGCCTTCGGCGATGGCGAGTTGGGATTCGGGAGTGCTGCCGGGGCTTTCGGGGTCAGTGGCGCGGATGAAAATCTTGCGGTAGGTGACCTTGTCCTTGGAGCGGTCACGGAGATCACTACGGCGTTTTTTGTAGTGGACGCTCACTTCGCTGGCGGTGGAGGGAGGAACGTCGTTGAACTGCTGGGCCCGGAAGGCCTGAATGAGAATCTTTTCCTGTTGGGACTCGCGGAAGCCCTGCATGTTCATGCCGCTTTCCTTGAGCGATTTGCGGAACTCCGTCTCGCTGCCGTTGAAGACCTCGCTGATGATGCGTTTCACCTCGGAATCGATGACGTGATCGGGAATGGCCGCGCCGCGGCGCTCGAGTTCCGAGAGGACGATCTTGTTTTCGATGAGGCGGTCGAGGATGGCGGTGCGCGCCTTGCCCAGTTCCTTCTCATAGGCCGGTCCCTGGCGCGGGTACTTGGCGTGCAGGACACTCATGATGGGGGCCATGTGAAAGGAAACCTCCTTGGTGGTGATCCCCTTGCCGTTCACGGTGGCCGCGATGCTGTTGAGTTCCACTGCGGCGTGGAGAGGGTTCGCCCACGAAAGGACCCCAATCAGCCCTGCGGCGCTGAGAGAACTAATTCGAGAGGAGGATAAGATGGTGTGTAGACACACCCCGGCTGCGGAAAAGGCGGAGGAGTTCATGATCGGTTCAACGATTCTAGCCAGCTGACTGCTTCGCGCAGCATAGGCCCGGGTTTTCCCGAACTCAAGCGGGGAAAGCGACGACCATCGAGCATGAGATAGCCCCCATTGCGCTGCACCATGAGCCGGTCTCCCTTGATTTCCACCAATTCGGCACCGGCTTGGGATGCTTCGATGCGAATTTTTGAAACTTCGACCAGATTGAGCACTTCGGCCGGGAGCCTGCCGTACCGATCCCTCCAGCGGGTCTCCAGGGCGGTTAGCTCCTCCCGGTTTGCGAGGCTGGCCAGTTCCCGGTAGGCGGCGATGCGCTGTTTGGAGTCGCTGATGTAGGAGGAGGGGACGTAAGCGGGCAGTTGCCCGGCAGCTGCGGAAGCGGCCCGGGTTTCGGAAAGGCAGAGGATATCGGCCCGTAGGACGACGCTGGAACGGCGACTGACCCTCTTGCCGCTCAGTTGTTCGACCGACTGACGAAGGAGTTGGCAGTAGAGATCGAAGCCCACTGCGGCGATGTGTCCGGACTGCTTTGTGCCGAGGAGGCTGCCGGCCCCGCGGATTTCGAGGTCACGCATGGCGATTTTGAATCCGGAGCCGAGGGCGGTGTATTGCTGGATGGCGTTGATGCGTTTCCGGGCGTCGCCACTGGCGATGAGGTCGGGGGGGAGCATGAGGACGGCGTAGGCCCGGCGGTTGGCGCGACCGACCCGCCCGCGCAACTGGTAGAGATCGGCCAGGCCGAATCGGTCGGCGCGATCGATGAGGATGGTGTTGGCGTTGGGGATGTCGATGCCGCTTTCGATGATGGTGGTGGCGAGGAGGATGTCGGCCCGGCCATCCACGAAGGTGTGCATGACTTCCTCGAGTTCATCGCGCTCCATTTGGCCATGTCCGACGAGGATGCGGGCATCGGGGACGAGCTTCTGAATACGGTCGCGCATTTTTTCGATGCTCTTCACGCGGTTGTGGAGAAAGAAAACCTGACCCTCGCGCTCCAGTTCGCGGCGAAGGACGTCGCGGATGATGCGCTCGTCGTAGGGGCAGATGGAGGTGTGGACGGGAATGCGGTTGGCGGGCGGCGTGTTGATGGTGGACATGTCGCGCACGCCCATCAGCGAAAAATACAGGGTGCGGGGGATGGGGGTGGCGGAGAGGGTGAGGAGATCGATCTGGCGGAAGCGTTGCTTGAAGAGTTCCTTGTGCCGGACGCCGAAGCGCTGTTCCTCGTCGACGATGGCGAGGCCGAGATTCTGGTAGTGGACATCGGAGGAGAGGAGGCGGTGGGTGCCGATGACGATATCCACGCTGCCATTGGCGAGGCCTTCGATGGTTTCGCGGACCTCGGTGGGCTTGCGGAAGCGGTTGAGCAGATCGACGCGGATGGGGAAGTCGCTCATCCGCTCGCGGAAGGTGCGCCAGTGTTGCTCGGCCAGGACGGTGGTGGGCACAAGGATGGCGACCTGTTTGCCGCCGGTGACCGCCTTGAAGGCCGCCCGGATGGCGACCTCTGTCTTTCCGAATCCGACATCTCCGCAGATGAGGCGATCCATGGCGCGGGGGGTCTCCATGTCGGATTTCACCTCCGAAATGGCCCGCAACTGATCGGTGGTTTCGGAATAGGGAAAGGAATTTTCAAATTCCCACATCCATTTGGAATCGGGAGGATGGGAATAGCCGTTTTCGGCCTCCCGTTCGGCGTGGGTGCGGAGGAGGAGCGCGGCGTAGTCGCGGATGGCGCGTTCCGCCGATTGCCGCAGTTTGCTCCAGCGTCCGTCGCCAAGACGGCTGAGGGAGGGCGGTTTGCCGCCAACGCCCACGTAGCGGGAGACCAGGTGCGATTGATCGATGGGGACGTGGAGGGTGGCTCCATCCCGGTATTCGACGGAGAGTTCGTCATCGCCCTGATCGTTTTTCGTGACGCCGACGAAGCGGCCGACCCCGTAGTCGGCATGGACGACGAGATCGTCCTCGGAAAGTTCGTTGAGTTCGGTCGCGGCGGACTGGGTGCGCTGATCCTCCAGGCGTCGAAGGCGGGGTGAGGGGGCGACGGCATGGAAGCGGCCGAAGAGTTCGGTGAGGGAGAGAACCGCGGTTTTGGCGGAACGCAGGACGAAGCCCTCCGAGAGGGGCACGTCGATGAACTGAAGGGCGGCGTCGGCGGGAAGGTGGCTGCCGGTGAGTTCGAGGAAGCGTTCCCGCTCACCTTCCGTGGCGGCGGCAATGCCCACCGTCCAACCTTCCTGCAACCAATCCGAAATGTGATGGAAGACGGTGCTCTGTCTGGCCTCTTCGAGAATGAAATCACCCGCGTTGAAATGCGCGAACGGCGTGCCGTAGGCCTCGAAGGGATCGCGACTGCGGACCGGATCATCGGTGAGGAAGAGATGGGCTTCGGGGATGTTCTCTTCGATGGCCACGACTAGATCGGTCCCGTCCCTCCAGTCGGCGAGCTGCTTGTCGAGATCGGGAGCGGTCAGGGAGAGGCTGACCTGTTCGAGGCGGAGCACCGAGGTCTGGGCGTCGAGGTCGAACTCGCGGATTGATTCGATTTCGGCATCGAAGAACTCGATGCGGACGGGGCGCGGTCCGGAGAGGGGAAAGATGTCGAGAATTCCGCCGCGTCGGGCGAACTGTTGTCGGGCATGCACTTGGGCGACCTCCTCAAAGCCCGCCTCCAGAAACTGCTGCTCCAGTTGGGCGGGTTCGCGGGTGTGGCCGACCGCGAGGGAAACCGAGCGCAGATGGAATTGGAGCGGGTCCGGGGCGGGTTGGGAGAAGGCGTCGATGGAGGCGAAGATCAAATCGATGGCGTCTCTTTCCACGGCGAGCGATTCAAACACGGAAATGCGTTCCGCATCGCGATCGGGATCCTTCAACTCGCCGGCGATGCCATCGTCGGCATGATCCGGGAGGGCGACGGAGCACAGCCCCCAACCTTGCGTTTCAGCGGCGAGTCGTTCGCGATGGCGGGGAGATCCGCCCAACACCCAGATGCGACCGCTCTGGTGTTTTCCGCGGCGCATCATGGCGAGCATGGAAAGGAGGGCGCTGTGGGCGGGTGGTTCGACCGGAGCGAGAATCTGACACTGCTTGCCACCGATTTTTGCGAGGCGTTGTTGAATAGAATCGATGCGGCCGATGTCCGAAAGGAAGTTGGCGGCTGTGATCGCGTCAGGTGCTGGAATAGGGTTGCCGATGACGCGAACGATGCCGAAGCAGATGCTTCCAGCAACTTAGATCTTCACAATTGCAGGAAAATCTCTAGTATCGGCAGATCGTTTAGCGGTCCTGACTATGTGCAAGCCTTCATCGAAATTCCTGAAACTACTCTTGGTCTGCGGGCTGGCCTTTGCAACCGGGTGCTCCTCAAGCCCGAATGTGGTCATGGTGCGTCCGTCTTCCGGATATCAGGGCATTCAAGACACAACCATTTCCTATGATTCTCACGGTCGCCCCGTGAAAACCTATGTGACCCCGAAGCCGGGAAGCGGCCAGTCAGCCACCCTGATTTCCACGAGCCATTCGTCCGGAGGAAGCCGCATGAGCCCCTCCGCGCTGCTTTCGCAGGTGAGCGTCAAACGCGACTTGTTGCCCGGCGGTTGCCGGGGTCGGACCAAAAAATCGATGCGTCCGCGCTACATCACGATCCACAGCACGCAGAATTGGAGCAAGGGAGCCGACCCTTGGCGGCACTCCCTGGCCCTGAAGAACAGCAAGCTTGGGAAGCTGTCCTGGCACTATACGGTGGATGAAAAAGTGGCTGTGCAGCATCTCTCGACGACCGAGCAGGGGCGGCATGCGGACTACGACGGTCCGGGCAATCATTACTCGATCGGGATCGAAATGTGTGAGCATCCCGGCAACAGCCGTGCGGCCACAACCGAGCGGACCGCCAAGCTGGCCGCCTGGTTGATGAAGGAATACGACATCCCGCTTTCCAGGGTGGTGCCCCATTACCATTGGCCGCGTTATGGTGCGCATCCGCCCAACAAGAACTGCCCGCATTTCCTCCTGGATAACGGGAAGCCGGGACGCAAATGGCAGGGGTTCCTCGCACAGGTGAAAAGTTACAACAACGCGATCACCCTGCCGCAGAGCAATGCGTGGGCATCCCGCTGAAGATTCTCCGAAGTGCGGAGAGGTCTATTACGTGTGCCAGCGCTGCACGGCGTGTTGCAAGTGGCCGGGCGATGTCTGCCTGGAGACGGATGAGGTGGAACGGATTGCCGCCTTTCTCCAACTGGGGGTGGCGGAGTTCACGGAGCGCTACACGAGGCTGCGGGCCAACAGGACCGGCTTGTCGCTGATCGACAAGGGCGACAGCCACGAGTGCATCATGCTGGATGGTGCGGATTGCCGGCTGCAGTCCGTGAAGCCACGGCAGTGTCGCGGGTTTCCGAATACGTGGAATTTTCCGGGATGGGAGAAGCTGTGCGAGGCGATACCGGTGCCCATTGCGGAGAGTCCCCAAAAAAAGGAGGACTCCGTTGCCGGGCCGCTTGCCGCGGGGCCGCCGGATTGACGCCGACCTCCGCGATGTAGGATCCGGATCGGCGTGGACCTCGGTGGAGGCCCGAAGGACGGGCGGGCGGTCCGTGCGGAATGTCAGGGGGCCGCGACTCCGTAGCCGGCGAGGGGCTTGCCATCCTTGTCGAGCTTGCTGCAGGCCCAGAGCAGGCCGCGGGTGACGAGGTCGAGATAGCGATCGTCGGCGACAGTGTCGTTGTTGTGGCCGATGGTGGTGCTGAAGACGCGGGTCTTCTTGGGGCCGTAGAAATTGGTCCAAACCACCACGGCTTCGCTGTCTCCCTGCTTGCCCGTGGCGAGGGCCTGGCCGGTGAGGACGGCGACGTTGTTGTAGAGTTCCTCGTTGATCGTGGTCCAGTCCTCTAACCCCTTGGTGATCGGCGAGTCCTTCTCGGTGAAATGGATGTCGATGGGCTTTTGCGGGCCGTGACCGGTGGAGTGCAGGCCGAGGTATTCATACCAATGCCCGTTGTCCGCGCCCTTCTCGAGGGGCTTCTTGAAGTCGCCGAAGCGGTAGCTGTGCATGGCGCAGTGGAGGTTCACGGCGGGGATGCCGTCCTCGCGGTGCGGCTTGAGGACGCCGTCGATGGTGGCCAGATCGGTGATGCCGGCGGCGCACTCGTCGTGGATGACGAGGTCGAAGCCCTTGGCGTATTCCGGATTGCCAAAGATCGGCAGGGGAGGTTTGACCGAGCCGTCCGCAGAATGGATCTGGGTGATCTCAATGTTGGCGCGGGCTTCCAGACCATCTTTGAGGATGTCCTTCTGCGTCTTGTAGTCGTGGCAGCAGCCTCCGGTGATGAGAAGCACCTTGAGAGGCTTGGGCGATTCGGCGTGGAGGGGAGAGAGGGGAAAGGCCGCGATGGCGGCAAGGAGTAGGTATTTCATAGGTTGGCTTCGATCAATTCGGTCAGAATACGCGCCGATTGCCAGCGAAATTGCAGGAAAAGTGCGCCGGGATCAGGGAGGGGATCCGGGAGGGGAGGCTGAGGGGAATTTTGGCTTTTGGCCCACAGAAGCTACGGACTGATTCACCCACCGCCGGGTTCTAAGTTGCATCCAGCCGGGGGAGACTGCTCAATACGCCTGTGATGACAGTCGGTAAAAAATTTTAGGACAGAGATTCACAATGCAGACATTTGTGAAGTTTCCGGAAGGGACCTTACCGGAGGCCAGGACGTTGACTTGGTTGTTGGACCTCCTTGTCAGGCATTCTCTAGCTCGGGAAAGCAGCGAAGGGTATTAGACGCTAGAGGAAAACTGGTTCATGAGTTTTTGAGAATCATCGATGAAATTAAACCGCGAATGTTTCTCTTTGAGAATGTTCGTGGACTCGTTACGGCGAGGGACATCAATGGGAAACCAGGTGGGGTAATATCGCAGATCAAAATTTACCCGCGCGAACTGTGACAGGCTCAGCTAGCCAAGACTGGATTAGGCACGAAGGGCTATTGAGGCGCCTGACGCTTCGGGAAGTAATGCTTCTGCAGGGCTTTCCCGCTGATTGGCACATCCTTGGGCGGTTTGGGTGTCTGGGAGCGGCGGGTTCGTGACTGGTTTGTGGTGAGGAGATGCGATGGATGAGGGGCTGAAGCTTGTCGCCTGGAGTGAAGTGCGGCGAGCCGCCGCAGCGACGGACTTGCCGCGGGCCGCGGCAACTACAATGAGAGGGAGGCCTTTGGAGGGGGTGCTTGGGGCCTCGTTCCCCGCATTGCGGACTCCGCATTACATATATTGGGGGAAGTTATAAGGGGGTGGTTTTGGGAGGGCGTAATAGGCGAAAATGGCCTGTTTTGTAGGGATTTTTTGGCGTTTTGAGGGTGTTTTTCAGGGAAGGCGTTTTGCGGGTTTGGGCTGTGTTTGTGCGCCTGGCGCGTCTTGGGCGTGTGGCCGGATCACGGTCGTGGCGCCCTTGTCCCGGTTCTTGTTGATTGCGAGGTTCGGGGCCTTTGACCGTCGTTGCTCGACGCTTGGTGTGAGGCGGGTTGCGTTTGCGCGGGGTCGTGCGCACGAATGCGCGTTCGGAGCGGATCGTGTGGTGGGTGGGTCCCTTTGCTCAAGGCGGTGGCTTGGTGGATGGTCGATCCGCTTGGCTCTCATGGCCTCGGTTGGCCTGAAATCCGTTGTTGTGGAAGGATCCTGGGATGTCCCCATTTTCTCCTTTCTCAGACCCCGGATTTTATCCAGTCTCCTGACGCTCCCGGGCTTCGTTGATGAATGGCTGGCTGCACCGGGATCTGATGAAAGTAGTCGCCATTGCGAACCAAAAAGGCGGGGTCGGCAAGACCACCACGGCGGTCAATTTGTCCGCAGCGCTGGCGATGCGTGGGCAGCGGACCCTGCTCATCGATTTGGATCCCCAGGCCAACGCCAGCAGCGGTTTGGGGCTGGATCCGCAGGAGGATTGCAGCCTCTACGGGCCCCTGTTGGGCCAAAGCAAGCTGGAGGACAAAATCCAGGAGACGCGGATCGAGAACCTCTCGGTGGTGCCGGCGGAGATGGATTTGGCGGGTGTGGAGATCGAATTGGCCCGCATGGACAACCATTTGTCCCGGTTGCAGGGTGTTTTGGATCAGGTGAAGCGGAAGGACCGCTTCGATTTCTGCCTGTTGGACACCCCGCCGTCGCTGGGCGTCCTGATGACCTCGGCCTTGGCGGCGGCGGACGAAATTCTGATCCCGCTGCAGTGTGAATGGTTCGGTTTGGAGGGTTTGGCGAAGATTGTGCACGTCATCGAGCAGATCCGGGAATCCGGGGTGAACAGCGGCGTTTTGCTGGAAGGCATCCTGATGACCATGTTTGACGGCCGGACGAACCTCTCCAAAAGCGTGGTCGAGGAGGTTGGTAATTTCTTCCCAGAGCAACTTTATGACACCGTCATCCCGCGCACGGTGCGGCTGGGAGAGGCTCCCAGCCACGGAAAGACCATTTTCGAGCATGATCCGCAGGGGGTCGGCGCAATATCCTACGCCGGAGCGGCGGACGAATTTCTTTCAAGGCATGGGATCAAGGCGAAGCGCTTGGCGGTGTGAATGGATGTGAATAAAGTTCCGGGAAAAACGTAACGATCCCCCTACCCTCCCCGGCTTTACGCCTTGCTCTGCTGGTCGGCATTTCCAATAGTCCCGCCGCCCCCGCTGGGATTCTCCGGGGAGCTCATTTCGGTCCGACAGGTGCTACGGTGCCCCCAGGGCTGGGAGGGACGCGGAGGACCTCTCCAGGGGGAAGTTTTTAAGAACAATTCCCGACCCTTTTCAGAACGCGCATGTTTGGACGACTATTTGGATTCCGCTCCCAGGATATCGGGATCGACCTCGGTACAGCCAACACCCTTATCTATGTCAAGGATCACGGCATTGTCCTGCGGGAACCTTCGGTGGTGGCGGTGAAAGCCGGCACGAACGAGGTCCTCGCAGTTGGTGATGATGCGAAACGCATGCTGGGCCGGACGCCGGGCAACATCGTGGCGATTCGTCCCTTGCGGGACGGTGTCATTGCGGACTTCGAAGTGACCGAGGCGATGCTGCGGCACTTCATCCGCAAGGTGAACAACAACCGCCGCGGGTCCAACCCGCGCGTGGTGATCGCCATTCCTTCCGGCATCACGGAAGTGGAACGCCGGGCGGTGCGCGAATCGGCCGAGGCGGCCGGTGCGCGCGAGGTGTATTTGATCGAGGAGCCCATGGCCGCGGCGATCGGCGTGGGGCTGCCGGTGCAGGATGCGGCGGGCAACATGATCGTCGATATCGGGGGCGGCACGACGGAGGTCGCGCTGATCTCGTTGTCCGGAATCGTTTACTCGCGCAGTGTGCGCACGGCGGGCGACGAGTTGGATGAGGCGAACATCCAATACATGAAGCGCGCCTACAATCTCATGATCGGGGAGCGCACCGCGGAGGACATCAAGATTCGGATTGGTTCGGCCGCATCGCTGCCGAAGGAAACAAGCATGGAGGTCAAGGGTCGCGATCTGGTTTCGGGATTGCCGAAGACGATCACGATCACCTCGCAGGAAGTGCGCGAAGCGATGGCCGAGCCACTGGCGACGATTGTGGATGCGGTGCGCACGACCCTGGAGCGCTGTCCGCCGGAGCTGGCGGCGGACCTGGTGGATCGTGGACTGGTGCTCGCCGGTGGCGGGGCCCTGCTGCGCGGCCTCGACAAGCGCCTTCGCGAGGAGACCGGCCTGCCGGTGCATGTGGCGGAGGATCCGCTCAGTGCGGTGGGAGAAGGCACCGGCAAGGTGCTTAGTGAGTTGGCCTTCCTGAAGCGGGTGACCACCTCGGAGCTGTAATGATTTTCATGGCGGTGCGACGATGAAACCGCTCAATTTACTGATCCTATTGGGCTTTTTGGCCGGCATGGTCTGGGTGATCACGCTGAGCGAGGAATCGGTGCGCTCGATCCAGTCGAGCCACTACCGGACCATCGCGCCGTTTGTGAAGGGCGGCTCCCAGCTGGAGTTGAAGGCGAATGCCTTTCTCAAAGAGGTGGAGTATTCCAAGGATCTGGAAGAGCGGCTGCATCGGACCGAGTTGGAATTCGGCAAGCTCGGCGCGATTGAAGGACAACTGCGGGAACTGGAGCGCGAGAACAACGAGCTCAATGCGGCGCTCGATTTCAAGAGACGCACGGAGTTCAAGGTGACCGCGGCGCGGGTCATCCGGCGGCAGCCGTCGACCTGGTGGAAGACCATTGAAATCGACCGCGGCGCGATGTCCGGAATCGCGAGGCAGGTGCCGGTGTTGGCCAGTGGTGGATTGGCGGGCAAAGTGGACCGGGTGACGCCGGGCCGGGATGAGTCCTCGGTGATTCTGCTCACCGACGAATCGTGTCAGGTTTCCGTGCAGGTGGAAGGAACGCCGGAGGTCGGAATCGTGAGTGGTCAGCGCGGCCAAATCGGCGAAGCCCCCCTGCTGCGCCTGCGCTACCTGAGCAAGGACGCGCCGATCCGCCCCGGCATGAAAGTGGTCACCACTGGTCGTGGTGGTTTGTTTCATCCGAAGATCCTGGTGGGGATGATCGAATCGTTTGAGCCGGGTGCCTTTGACGGTGAGGCGCTGGTGAAGCCGTCGGTGGATTTTCAGAATCTCAGCATTGTGTTTGTCACCTCGGCTCCGGACAACACGTCGCATGAAAAAAGCAAGGAGGACGAATGATCGGCTACCTGGTCAGTGTGATCTGCATGGTGCTGACCGCCATTGTGCTGCAGCAGTTCATGCCGGCCATCGAGGGGCTCTATGACGCGCGCATCCTGATTGTCCCCCTCGTTTTTCTCTGCGGTTCGGTCACCGTGAGCACGGGTTCGATGCTCGTCCTGGCCTTCATTTGCGGATTCCTGTGGGACGCCCAGCATCTGCCCGGGGTGATGACGGACCTGGGCAACACCGTTTATACGCGTCCGGCGGAGATGTTGCGTTTTGGGTATTCGATCATATTGTATGCTTGCATGGGATTCTTGATGCAGGGCATCCGGCCGCTCTTCCGGGAGGGCAAGTGGCATGTTTCGGCGCTCCTGACCGGGGTGGCTATCTTTCTTTACCTGTTCGCGGAGTTCATGCTGATCACCTTTGTCCGCGGCGAGTTCATTCTGACCCGCGGGATCATGCTGAAGATTTCCTTCTGTGCCCTGCTCACCATGCTGTTCTCTCCGCTGGTATTCTGGGTGCTCTTCAAATTTGCCGCCCTCTTCAACCACACCATCCGTTATGACGGATTGAAAACGCGCCGCAGGGCCTGAACCAACGATCCCATGGAACCCCGCGTTCGCTTCCGGCTTTATCTGCTGACCGCCCTGATCCTTCTTGGCAGCGGGACGCTCTTGTCGCAGCTCTACAAGTTCCAGATTGAACAGCGGGACTATCACCGGCAGCGGATACCCGGCACAAGGAATGTGACGATCCGCGAACCCGGCGTGCGGGGAGAGATCACCGACCGGAACGGGATCGTTCTCGCGCAGAATGTCCGGAGGTATGAGTTGGTCTTCAATCTCAAGGAGATCGAGAACGCCTGGAAGGCTCAGCGGAAGGAGGACAAGGAAGCGGCCAAGGCAGCCTGGGCGGAGGGCCTTCCGGTGGTCCCCTCCCCCGATGCCGCCCTCGTGAAAATTTCCGACATCGTCGATCAAACGATCATTCCGCGCTTGCAGGAGCACGGCATCGAGTGTCGCTACAGTCGTTCGGCCCTGGAGACGCACCACATCACCCACGGCGGCCTCATTCCCTTCACCTTTCCGGTTGATTTGGACTTCGACCAGTTTTCGCGCCTTGCGGAATACAATCTGGAGATGCCCGGGGTCTATGTGACGGCCCGGCCGCGGCGGGAGTATCCCTACGGCACGCTCGGCGGGCATTTTCTCGGCTATCTGAAGCAGTGGGAGAAGGGCGACGTGCCGGAGGGAGCGGACAAGAAATTCGACCACTATCTGGGCGAGGACAAGGGGATCATGGGGGTGGAAGCCTCCCTCGACACGGAATTGCGGGGGCCGCCGGGCAAGCGCACCCTCCTGAAGGACGAGAAGGGGCACATCCTGGGGCTGGTGGATTACATCCGGCCCGGGGAGGGCGCACGGGTGGAGCTGACGATCGACGCCCGGATCCAGTTTTTGATGGAGAATGTTCTGCGTCGCGCGGGACGGTCGGCGGCGGTGGTGATGAACCCCACCAACGGCGAAGTCCTGGCCATGGCCTCTCTGCCGAACTACGACCCGAACCATTTCATCCCGAGCATCAGCCAGGCGGACTACCAGCACTACCGGGCGAATCTTGCCTCGCCCTTCACGAACCGGGCCATCTCCGCCTTCACACCCGGATCCATCTTCAAGTTGCCCACCGCGGTGACCGGTTGCCTGCATGGACTGTCGCATCACCGGCACAACTGCACCGGATCGATCGCCTACGGCCGCAACGGAGATGTGGAAATCCGCTGTTGGCTGCGCACCGGACACGGTCCGTTGGATTTTCCCTCGGCGATTCAGCGTTCCTGCAATCCCTTCTTCATGAGCATGGGGACCAAGGCCGGTGCCAAGGCGATGGTGGACGGGTTTCAGCTGGTGGGTCTCGGTGAGCCGACCGGGATTCGCCTGCCAGCCGAAGCTCCGGGAATCGTTCCGGGGAGTCTCTGGTGGAAGACCGAATACCGGCCCGGGGAATCGTTGACGCCCTCCTTGGTCGCGCAGTTGGCGATCGGTCAGGGCGACTCCGCGGCGACGCCCCTGCAGATGTGCGCCCTGGTTTCCGCGATCGCCAATGGCGGGCAGTATTACCAGCCCCGGATCGTGAAACGTGCCATCAATCCTGATCCCCGGATCGGACTGGTCATCGAAGACATGCCGATCCTCAAGCGGAACCTCCTGCGCGAGGGGTTGACCACGGAGCATTTGGACATCATTCGCACCGGGATGTGGAAGGCGGCCAACGAGGCCGGGGGCACCGCCCGGCGGGCTTCGCTGGACGAAGTGGCCGTTGCGGCCAAAACGGGGACCGCTCAGACGGTCGATCACGGAAAAAAATCGCACAACGCCTGGACGGTGGCCTATGCACCCTATGAGGAGCCGCGCTACGCCGTGGTGGTCATTGTCCAGAACGGAGGCTCCGGAGGCGCGGTGGCAGGACCGTTGGTAAACATGATTTTACGGGGCTTATTTGCGCAAGATGCGGGATTGAAGCTCCCCCTCCAGAAGACGGGCCTCTTCGAGGGACACTTCGACCCGATCGCCTCCATCGAGATCTCGGAAGGCGATCTTATTCCCCTCGCTATTGACGAAGTCGGAGAAACAGGCGAGGAAGCTTCGGGCGCAGAAGCCCCTCAGCCGGCCATCAAGGTCCGTCCGAGGGCGATTCCAGTGCCCAGTATCACGCCGGAGGCCGATCCGGAACCCGCCCCCCCCCGGGGCAGTTCCGGTGGTGAAGAGAGGCACCCACCAACGCGGAGGCGGAGGTAGCGCCGACCCGTTTCCACAGACAAACCATTTCCAATGTTTTTAGACCATGCTCAACAAGATCAAGCGCGCCCTGCGCATCGGCGGTATCGATCCGCTTCAGGGAAACACCATAGTCATTAGTGCCGAGAAACTCGAACGGCGGGTCGCCCTCCTGGAAAACGGAATCCTCGAAGAATACGATGTTGAGCGCGAAGGCGACAACAACATCGTTGGTTGTGTTTTCAAGGGACGGGTGAAGAACATCGAGCAGGGCTTGAAGGCCATGTTCGTGGACATCGGGATGGAGAAGAATGCCTTCCTCCATTTCTGGGATGCCATCCCCGCCGCCCTCGACAGCAGCGTGGAGGAAATCGACCGGGGCCAGAAGCCCAAGAAGCGGCAGAAGCAGATCAACTCGAAGGACATCCCGAGCATCTACCCGGTGGGTTCGGAAATCGTCATTCAGGTCTCGAAGGGGCCCATCGGCAACAAGGGCCCGCGGGTCACCACGAACATCTCCCTGCCCGGCCGCTATCTCGTCCTCACCCCCTACTCGGAACAGTTCGGCATCTCGCGGAAAATCGAGGAGCCCAAGGAGCGGCAGCGCCTGCGCAAGATCATGCAGAAGCTCAGCGTGCCGGAAGGCATGGGCATCATCATGCGCACCGTCGCGCAGGGTCAACGGGCCCGGCACTTTGTCCGCGACCTGGCCATGCTGCTGGACGAGTGGAACGAGGTGGAGCAGGTCCGCGATGGCAACCCCGCGCCCCTGTGCATCTTCCGGGAGCCCGGCTTGATCGAGCAGACCGCCCGGGATTTCCTGACCGAGGAAATCGACCAGGTGATCTGTGATGACCTCGAGACTGTGGAGTTCATGCGCGGCATCGCGGAGCGGATTTCCCGCCGGGCGAAGCGCCGCATCATGCACATGCCCGTGCAGGTGCCCATTTTCGAGAAGATCGGGATTCAGAAGCAGATCGACGAGGCCTTCATGCGCCAGGTCTGGCTTCCCTGCGGCGGCTATATCGTGATCGACGAAACGGAGGCCCTGATCTCGGTGGACGTGAACACCGGCCGGAACCGCGGAGCGAAGGACGTGGAGAAGATGATCCTCGAGACGAATCTCGAATCCGCCCAGGAAGTGGCCCGTCAACTGCGCCTTCGAAACATCGGCGGGCTGGTGGTGGTGGACTTCATCGACATGCGTCATCGCCGCGATCAGCAGGCGGTCTATCGCATGATGAAGGATCGGCTGCGCCATGACAAAGCCAAGACGCAGGTCCTGCAGATTTCCTCGATTGGTCTGATGGAGATGACCCGCCAGCGCCTCAACGAGAGCTTGCGGGATTCCCTCTTCGAGCCCTGCAGCTATTGCCAGGGCCGGGGCAAGGTGAAGACCACGATGACGATGAGCATCGAGATCCAGCGTGCCTTGAACAGCATCATTCAGAAGAACCACGAGGAGATCGGCGATCTGATCGTGGTGGTCAATCCGGACATTCTGAACCGCTTCAAGACCGAGGATTCCGCATTGCTCATGGAGTTGGAGCGTTCGCACACCGGGCGGTTGATCTTCCGCAGTGACGCGACGCTGCACCGGGAGCGCTACGGCATTCTCGACTCGCAGACTGAGAAGCCGCTGGCCCAGGGTTAGGCATTCGAGGCTTTCTGCAGGGCGACCAGGCGATCGTAGGCCTTGCCGGATTCGATGAGGGCACGGGCCTGCTCGATGCCCTCGCTGATCGTGTCGGCCAGTCCGGCGCAGGCGAGGCCGGCGGCGGCATTCAGGAGGATCATGTCCCGTTTGGGACCGGTGTCGCTGCCATCGAGAATGGCGGTGAGGATCATGGCGTTCTGCGCGGCGTCCCCCCCTTGCAGGTCGGCGAGTTCGGCGACCGGCAGATCAAAATCCGCGGGATGAATTTCCTCGTCCACGGCATCCTGCATGGAGCCTGCCTTGCAGATGCGGGTGGGGCCGAGGAGGCTGACTTCATCGACGGCACGGCCGCTGGCGGTGGATCCATTGACGGCCCACACCGATTCACGACCGAGGCGCTGGAGGATTTCGGCGAAGGTGGGAACGAGGGTGTTTTCCATGACCCCGACCAGCTGGCATTGAGGGCTGGCGGGATTGAGGAGTGGGCCGATGAGGTTGAAGATGCTGCGTTTGCCACGTTCGGCGAGGACTTTGCGGACCGGGACGACCGCCTTGAAGGCCGGATGATACTGCGGCGCGAAGAGGAAGCCGACTCCGGCTTGCCTGAGGCAATGACGGAAGCCTTCCGGCGGCAGATCGATGCGGATGCCGAGAGCTTCCAGCACATCGGCCCCGCCACTCTTGGAGGTGATGCCGCGATTGCCATGCTTGGTGACCACCGCCCCACCGGCGGCGATGACGAACATGCTCGTCGTGGAGACATTAAAGAGGTTCAGCTTGTCCCCGCCGGTGCCACAGACATCGATGGTCGGGCCGTCGAGCGTCATCTCCGCGACGCCCGGATCAACGGCGTGAGCAAGGAGGGCCGAAACGAAGAAGGCGATCTCCTCGGCGGTCTCGCCCTTCGCGGCGAGGCCTTCCAGAAAGGCGACTTTTTTGCCGACATTGGCTGATTCGTCGAGGAGAAAGGCCACCGCGACATCGACGTGCTGTTGGTCGAGGTCCCGGTCGGCGTTGATGTGATTGATGAGAACGTCCATGAGGCGGGTGTGGCCTGTGCGGCCCTGCGAAGGTCCAGTAAAGCGTGCGCAGAGCAGGATTCAATCGCGGATTGGCGGCCCCCCGCACTTGCGCGAGGGAGCGGAAGTGGTGAGAGTGGAACGTCCCCACGATGAGTTTCACGGATTCCGAGCGCCACCGCTACAGCCGCCATTTCATCCTGCCCCAGGTGGGGGAGGATGGGCAGGCCCGCTTGAAACACTCCTCCGTGCTGTGCATCGGAGCGGGGGGGCTGGGCTCCCCCACCCTGCTCTATCTTGCCGCGGCCGGAGTGGGCCGGATCGGGGTGATCGACGCGGACCGGGTGGACCTCTCCAACCTGCAGCGGCAGATCGTGCACGGGACCTCGCGGATCGATGTCCTGAAAACGGAGAGCGCGGAGGCCACGCTACGGGAGCTCAATCCCGAGGTCGAAGTGATCACCCATCCCTATCGGTTGACGGCCGACAACGTGCTGGAGGTTCTGGCGGATTACGATGTGATCGTCGATGGTTCCGACAATTTCCCAACCCGCTTTCTTGTCAATGATGGGGCCTACTTCGCGAACAAGCCCCTGGTGGCAGGCGCTATTTTTCAATTCGATGGTCAGCTGAGCGTCTTTGATCGCGCCAGTGGCGGCCCCTGCTATCGCTGCCTCCTTCCCGAGCCGCCGGCCCCGGGGGCGGTGCCGAGTTGTGATGAGGCGGGCGTGTTGGGAGCCTTGCCCGGAGTGGTGGGCAGCTTGCAGGCCATGGAAGTGCTGAAGATCCTTCTCAAGATCGGCACGCCGTTGATTGGCCGGATGATGCACTACGATGCGTTGTCGGCCCGCTTCCGCGAACTGACTTTGCGGCGCGATCCCTCCTGCCCGCTCTGCGGAGAAAATCCCACCGTGACCGCGCCGGTCGATTACGTGCAGACCTGCGCCGCGGGAGCGGAACTCTCCGTGCAGGAGCTCCGAAGCGCGCTCGAGAACGGCTTCGCCGGAGTGCTTCTGGATGTGCGTCAACCCGAGGAACATGCCTGGGCCCACATCACGGGCTGCCGCCTGATCCCGCTCGGGGAATTGGAAGCGGCGATCCCTTCCCTCGATGCGAATCAGGAATACCTGGTCTATTGCAAGATGGGACAGCGGAGTGCCTACGCGGTGGCCCTGATGCAGGAAGCGGGGATTCGGAAGGCCCGCAACGTGACGGGTGGCATCCTGGCCTGGCATCAGGCCTTCGGCATGGAGATGCTGGAGGAACGGTAGAGGGCCCTTCTATCTCACCAGGGTGAGGAATTCGGAGCGGTCGCCATGGGGGTCCCGGGCAAGCCCTCCCTTGGCCCAGTCCACGACCCGACGTTTGGAGGTGTTGCCTTTGTGATCCGAATCACGAAGACGCATTCCGAAGGCCGCCACGGCCGCCCCGAATTGGAAGTCCTTGTCGGCCTGCGCGAAGGATTCTCCGCCATCCCGCACCTCCACCTGCACAAGCTGACTGCGGGTGCCGTGCGGAGCCTTATATCGCAGTTTGACGGTGGCGATCTGATCCGCCAGAGCCGCGTTGCCGGGCTGCCCGGGGGTGGTGTATTTCAGGGCATCGATCCCCGAGGCCGGAACCTTCTGACCGACCGGGATGATCTCGTAGAATGCGGTGACGGTATGGCCTGCTCCGATCTCTCCGGCATCCTTTCCGTCGTCATTGAAGTCCTGGTGCTCCAGCTTCCGGTTCTCGTATCCGATGAGCCGATATCCGGCGACCTGCGCGGGATTGAACTCAATCTGCACCTTCACATCCTTGGCGATCGTGAGGAGCGTACTGCCCATTTCGCGCACCAACACCTTGCGGGCCTCCTGGAGGGTATCGATGTAGGCGTAGTTGCCATTTCCCTTGTCCGCCAAAAGTTCCAGGCGGTCATCCTGATAATTCCCCATGCCATATCCGAGCACGGTGAGAAAAATGCCTCCCTTCGCCTTCTCCCCGATCAGCCGCTCCAGTCGGGAATTGTCGGTCATGCCAACGTTGAAATCACCGTCCGTGGCGAGAATGATCCGATTGTTCGTCCCTGGGCGCTTGTGTTTCTCGGCGATCTTATAGGCGAGTTCGATGCCCTGCGCACCGGCGGTCGAGCCTCCGGCCTCCAACTTGTCAATGGCTTCGAGGATTTTCTGGCGGTCGCCGACGGGGGTCGAATCGAGAGCGACACCGGAGGCCCCCGCATAGACCACAATGGCAATTCGATCCTGCGGATCGAGTTCCTTCAACAAGAGCCGCAAGCTGCTTTTCACGAGGGGAAGTTTGTTGGCCTCGCCCATCGAGCCGGAGACATCGAGCAGGAAGACGAGATTTGCCGGGGGGAGATCCTTGTCCGGCATTTCCTTTCCGCGCAGGCCGAT
>Ga0209284_10000677_pt1 | contig 55311 bp, 50 predicted proteins | sample FRY03_FD_187211 | JGI IMG/M metagenome (GOLD analysis project Ga0209284, IMG submission 187211) | Freshwater microbial communities from Lake Fryxell liftoff mats and glacier meltwater in Antarctica - FRY-03 (SPAdes) (version 2) | ecosystem: Environmental > Aquatic > Freshwater > Ice > Glacier...
CGTCAGTCTCTATACATCCTCTTACGAGTTCGCAGAGACCTGTGTTTTTAGTAAACAGTCGCTAGTGCCGCTTTGCTGAGACCATCTTGCGATGGCACCCCTTCTCCCGAAGTTACGGGGCCAATTTGCAGAGTTCCTTAACCAGCGTTTTCCCGAGCGCCTGAGGCTACGCGCCTCACCTACCTGTGTCAGTTTTAGTACGGTCGCTGTTATATGGGCTTTTCTTGGTTGTGTTGCAGGAAGCTTCACCATCAAACGGGTTCGGCCTTGCGGCACGGGGATGACCAGCACCCCGACTTCGATTCACACAACGTCCTCCATATGCGGCGCAGGAATATTAACCTGCTTTCCATCGTCTACGCCTTTCGGCCTCGACTAAGGGACCGGCTAACCCTGGGCGGATTTACCTTCCCCAGGAAACCTTAGGTTTACGGCGAGCATGATTCTCACATGCTTTATCGTTACTCATTCCGGCATAATCACTCCTGATCACTCCACCAATCCTTACGGTATGGCTTCGATGCAATCAGGACGCTCTCCTACCGCTCTTTCGAGCCCGCTGCTTCGGCAATTTGCTTACTCCCGTTCATTATCGGTGCCAGAATACTCGACCGGTAAGCTATTACGCACTTTTTAAATGGTGGCTGCTTCTAAGCCAACATCCCGGCTGTCTCAGTACTCAGACATCCTTTGTGACTCAGCAAATTTTTGGGACCTTAGCAGGCGATCTGGGTTGTTTCCCTCTCGACCACGCAGCTTCTCCCACGTGGACTAACTCCCGAGATAGTCAATATGGTATTCGGAGTTTGGATAGGCAGGGTACCCTGGGAAGGGCCCCAAACCAAGTCAGTTGCTCTACCCCCATATTGTAGTTGCTCAAGGCTAACCCTAAAGTTATTTCGGAGAGAACGAGCTATCTCCCGGTTTGATTAGACTTTTACTCCTCCCCACGGGTCATCCCCAAATTTTTCAATATTTGTGAGTTCGGTCCTCCACGCAGTCTTACCCGCGCTTCAACCTGCCCATGGGTAGATCACCGGGTTTCGCGTCTACTGCCGCCGACAAAACGCCCTATTCAGACTCGGTTTCCCTGAGGCTTCAGCCCTGAAGGCTTTAACCGGGCCGTCGACAGTAACTCGCCGGATCATTATGCAAAAGGCACGCCGTCACACAACAATGTGCTACGACAGCTTGTAAGCGTGTGGTTTCAGGTCCTTTTAACTCCCCTTCCGGGGTGCTTTTCATCGTTCGCTCGCGCTACTATTCACTATCGGTCGTCAGAGAGTACTTAGCCTTAGGAGATGGGCCTCCTGGATTCAAGCCGGGTTTCACGTGACCGGCCCTACTCGGGGAACCTCACGGAGACTGCTCAACTTTCGATTACGGGACTTTCACCCCCTATGGTTCCGCATTCCAGCAGATTCTTCTAGTTGTCAGTTTTGTAACTCCATATGTGAGCCCCACAACCCCGCCGGACAAGCCGACGGTTTGGGCTGTTTCCTTTTCGCTCGCCGCTACTAGGGAAGTCGCTTTTGCTTTCTTTTCCTATGGGTACTTAGATGTTTCAGTTCCCCACGTTCGCTCCGTAGACCTATGTATTCAGTCTACGGTAATTCGGGTATCCCGGGATCAATGCTCGTTTGACAGCTCCCCCAGGCTTATCGCAGCCTTCTACGCCCTTCATCGCCTTCTGACGCCAAGACATCCCCCACACGCCCTTATGTGCTTGGCCACCATGATTAACGGCCAGAATTTCTTCCGGCCACATGACAGCACTCCACTTTTTTGAGACTTAACAGACACTCTCTCGAATGGCTGATGCGTCTCGGAAAAACGTTTACAGATGCCACTTAGACTTCATCAAATTGTCAAAGATCGCCGCGTCCGGTGCCAGTTGGCTCCGTCCTGCGGAGGGGGGAGTCTAGCGACACCTTTTCGTGTCGTCAACCCTTCGGCCAAGAAAGTTTTGATTCTTTCTTAACCTTCCCATTCGAAGCAACAACCTGCTACCAGAGCCTGTTGTACACTTCAATGGAGACGATCGGGATCGAACCGACAACCTCTGCCTTGCAAGGGCAGCGCTCTCCCAGTTGAGCTACGTCCCCGTCAACTCACTGAAAATTCACTGGCATTTCTACCAGAGTGGGCGTACGTGGACTCGAACCACGGACCTCAGCTTTATCAGAGCTGCGCTCTAACCATCTGAGCTACACGCCCCGAATTCTGAATGCTTCGGGGATGGGCATTCTGGCATCACCGACTCATAATGTCCAGCGATCCAGTTACTGCTTAAAGTTTTCTCATCCTTTTCAGCGTCGTCGGTGAAGCAGATACGAAATTCCCAGCTTTTCATGATTCGAAATGCTGTTCATTCGAGGCGTCTGCTCTCACGACACCCTTTGATCGGGAACCCACACGAAACCGTTGAGCGAATTCTTCAGATTCCCGGCGGTTTTGATAAATGACACAACTAGCTGACATTTGTTCGCCAACATCCTTCGCAACTTGAGGCGAAAACGCGAAGATTCCTGTTCGATGAGATTTCACATTGTGTTGAATTTCCAACATGGCTCGACCGCAGCGCAATGCTGCAGAGAGGGAAGTTAATGAAGTTGTCCAAGCTCTCAAAAAGATTTGGCATTCGGATGCGATCGCGAATTGCTAATTGCTTTGCCATTTTGTGTTGCTTCAGCATATGTTCGAGTTGGGCGGTCGCAACCGGCCCGCCAGACCCCAACAGGCGGGCCCCGAATGTCGTGATGATTGTGATTGATGATCAAAATGACTGGATTGGATGCCTCAATGGTCATCCGCAATCCAGAACTCCAAACATCGACCGACTTGCAGAACGCGGCACTTTGTTTCTGAACGCCCATTGCCAGTCGCCGCTGTGTAATCCCTCACGCACCAGCGTCATGACTGGATTGCGTCCATCATCGACTGGAATTTACGGGTTGTCGCCTGACTTGCGTGACGTCGAAGATCTTAAAAGCACAACGACCCTGCCCCAAAATTTCCGGAACCATGGATACGAAACGCTGATGGCAGGTAAGATTTATCACGGTGCCTATGGCAGAAATCCCAACGACAAAGAATTTGATATTGTCGGACCACCGCCACAGATTGGCCCGAAACCGGATTCTCCGCTTGTGAAAACACCAAGTGGACATCCCCTTGTTGACTGGGGAACGTTTCCTCACAAAGATGAAGACAAGGGGGACTGGAAACTTGCCAGTTGGGCGGTGGATCAGCTCGAAAAGCCTCACGACAAGCCATTTTTCTTGAGCGTGGGCTTCTTCCTGCCACATGTCCCATGTTACGTGACAGAAAAATGGTACGACCTTTTCCCGGATGAATCACTGCAACTGCCTCCGGTACTCAACGACGATCGAGCCGATACGCCGAGATTCAGTTGGTATTTGCACTGGAAGTTACCGGAACCGCGACTGCGTTTTCTTCAGGAGCAAAATCAATGGAAGAATCTCGTACGCTCATATCTTGCGAGCACTGCTTTCGTTGATTCCCAAATTGGCAGAATTATGGACGCCCTGGATTCCAGCTCATTCTCCGACAACACAATCGTCGTGCTCTGGTCAGATCATGGCTGGCATCTGGGAGAGAAGGCAATAACCGGCAAGAACACACTGTGGGAGCGATCAACGCGGGTCCCGCTGATATTTGCCGGGCCGGGAATTGCAGCTCAAGCGAAATGTGATCAACCGGTCGAGCTTCTGGACATCTATCCGACACTGAGCAGCCTTTGTCATTTGTCGGCACCAGAGAATCTTGAAGGGCACACCCTTTCACCTCAGTTGCGAAACGCCACAACTGCTCGGGAATGGCCAGCTATTACCACCCATAACCATGACAACCATAGCGTCCGATCACAAGATTGGCGTTACATTCGTTATGCAGACGGAAGCGACGAGCTCTACAACATGCGTAAGGATCCCAATGAATGGAAGAACGTCATTGAAGATCAATCGCTGGCATCGATAATTACGTCACATAAAAACTTCCTGCCTTCTATCAACTTGAAGCCAGTGCCCGGGAGCAAACATCGAATCTTGCTGTACGACGCTGATACCGGGCGAGTCAACTGGGAAGATGACGATATATTACCCGGAGCATTGATTCCGGGAGTGGAGGAATAGGCGATGTGGATCAAAATCTGCGGTGTAACACGCGATGATGACGTTTCAACAGTCACATGTTCCGGAGCAGACGCAATCGGCTTTAATTTTTTCTCAGGGTCAAAACGGTTCGTTTCAAACGAACGCGCTCGTGGTCTGATTCAAGTGGCGAAACGGATTACTGGAGATACTTCACCACTGGATCTCGTCGGTGTGTTCGTGAATTCAGATGCTGAGGCCGTCAAAACTACTGTCCTGGAAACCGGCATCAACGTCATCCAAATACACGGAGACGAAACTGTGGAGCAAATCACTGAAATTCATCGACTCTGCCCCGATATCCCGTTGATCCGTGCACTTCGCGTACACTCAGAGAATTCAGAACGACTACTTGAAGAAACTGATTGCCTGCATGCGAAGGTTCCTTTAGCCGCAATTCTGCTCGATCCGTTTGTGCCGGGAGAATTCGGCGGCACAGGCAAACATCTTGATCTCCGGATTTTGCAAACCTATGCAAAAAAATTGAGACCTCGTCTAATTCTTGCGGGAGGCTTAACGCCTGAAAACGCTGCTAAAATCACGTCTCATTCGATTGTCTGGGGTATCGACACAGCGAGTGGTGTCGAGTCCTCTCCAGGCATCAAGGATGCTGTTCGCGTCCGCAATTTTGTTGACAATGTTCGAAGGGCAACTTCCACCTATAGTGGCTTTTCCCGAATTGGAATATCTCCTTGAGGAATTGTAGTAGCCCGAGCAACGCGACATCCAGAGAACGGGAAGGTGGAAAGATGCGTCCCTTGTTGCTTTTGGACGATGCCTGACGGACAATCCGTACATATTCCATATTGATCAAATTTGCCCCAATTAAATTCTCCAGGGTGCGGCCGAATCATGTCAGACATTCAAAAAACAATTGTATTAATCGAAGACGATCGAGACATTTCAACAACCATTCAGAGTGTTTTGAATAGTGCAGGCTATCGCGTTTTCGCAGCGAATAATGGTCAGGATGGGCGCCGGCTGATTCAATCGCAAAAACCAGACCTGGTCCTTACCGACATGATGATGCCCCGCATGGGAGGATTTCCCGTACTGGAGTTTCTGGCAGAAATGGCCGATGCTCCTCCTGTGATTATGATGACGGCCAACGAAGGCAGCCGACATAAAGCCTACGCAGAGATGCTTGGCGTGGTCGATTACCTTCGCAAGCCATTTGCAATGGAAGTGATGCTGGAATCTGTCGCGCGAGCAATCTCAGTCCGTTCCCAGGAATAGCTTGCGGCCTCTGTGCTTTAAAATCGCATTCGCTTCAACTCACAAACATCTTTAATTCCGTGGTATCGGCACACTCAATCAAATTGGATTCAGGAATCTGGAATGTTGCACGCCGTGATTATGGCTGGTGGCAGTGGGACTCGCTTCTGGCCTCAAAGTCGCAAGAAGATGCCGAAGCAACTACTACGATTGGCGGGCAACCGTACCATGATTCAGCAGACTGCAGATCGCTGCCAAAGCTGGGTAGATACTGCAAACATTTGGGTCGTAACAAACGACGTGCAGGCTGAAGCGACTAAATCGCAATTGCCCGAGATCCCGACAGACAATGTGTTGCTGGAACCCGCCGCCCGCAATACGGCCCCGTGTGTCGGCCTTGCTGCAATTCAGATTCTTGAACGTGATCCCGAAGGAATCATGTTTGTGCTGCCGGCAGATCATGTCATCCAAACAGACGAATCTTTTGCGATAGCGGCACGACGGGCTGTTGATGTCGTTGAAGAAGATGCATCGAGATTGGTTCTGTTCGGCGTCAATCCGACATTCCCTGCCACCGGCTATGGCTACATTGAACGCAGCGAAGCACTTTCCAACGCCACGCCACGTTTGTATCAAGTCAATGCATTTCGCGAAAAGCCGCATCGAGAATTGGCAGAAGAATACCTGCGAGCCGGCCGCTACTTTTGGAACTGCGGAATCTTTTGCTGGAAAGCCCAAACCATCATCGATCTCTTAGAGCAGTTTGAGCCCGAATTACATGCAGGTCTCATACGAATATCCAAAGGCATTCGCGAGAACCGAACCCAACAGGTGATTGCTGAAGAGTTCCCCGCGTTGAAGAGTATTTCGATCGACTATGCTGTCCTGGAACGAGCACAGAACGTCGTTGTTATTGAAGCCCCGTTTCAGTGGGACGATGTTGGTAGTTGGTTATCACTTCCACGCCTGAATGGCTGTGACTCTAACGGAAATACTATTGACGGGCCGTTTTGCGGCATCGACACACAGGGGTGCATCGTTCGGACAAATGAGGATCATCTGATCGCAACTCTTGGACTTCGAAACGTGATTATCGTCCATACCGGGGACGCAACACTTGTTGCCGATGCAGCTCAGGCCGAGCGAATTAAAGAGATCTTGGGGCAGTTAGAAAAACAGGGATGGCAGAAGTTTCTATAAGACACTCATCGACCTCCTAACTGCATAAAAAACAATGCCGCTCTTCAAGGCTGGAATTTGATCGCAGTGGGATTCGCCAGAATTCCTCAGCATCCCAAAACTGTGGAATTCCGGCGAATCCCGCTACACAAAATCGTTCTGCCCCAGCCATGAAGCGGGGCATTGATGAAAAAAGCCCCGGATCCTATGGACCGGGGCTTCGAAGTTGACTTGTATCTGGCCGATAAATCAGATGCCGGGGCTTGCTGGATCATCGTTCTGACCTACCAAGTAGCCGATAGCTCCGCCGATACCACCAGCTAGAAGCGCACCGAGTCCGCCACCACCGCCGATGCCACCGCCGCCGCCACCACCACTGAATCCACCACCGCCACCACCAGAATAACCGCCGCCACCCGGAACCGGACTCCCGGCAGGTAATGCAGCCAGATTGTTAGAACCATTAGAGCCACCACCAGATCCGCCACCAAACGCTCCAGCATTTCCAGGTCCAACTGGACATCCAGCGAAACCGCCTGCAAGATTCAGTGAAGACTCGACCTTAAGTACCGGTATAAAATCACCAGCGGCCGCGTCTTCAATAGTATTGTCTTCGTAGGTCGTTCCAACGATGTTCACGCTGCTAACCATGACACCGTCCTTGCCAGCAACGACAACGCTGTGAACACCTGGTGTCAGATTGTTTGCGATGAACCCGCCATCATTGGCGACAGCAGCAGAGGCCACTCGAACACCATTTCTCAGAAAATATACGGTCAGGTCGAGCACTTCTTGCAGCCGCCCAGTACGTTCATCCAAAAGACCAATTTCTCCGCGAAGCGTGCCATCGTTTTGAAGGCTCACAATTCGATTTTGAAGCACAGTTGAAATTTCACCTGAACCAAACGGGAACTGTTGGTCATCCGCCGTCACGTCACCCGAGAACCGCAGATCTTGGGAATTCATCTGTGCAAAAATCAGTTCTTTCGCCGCCGCAACGTCAGCACCCGAGGCCACTGCCAAGTCCATGTCGAGTTCCAGTTGAGATGTTACAAGAGCAGCATTCTCTGGAAGAGTTGTGTCATGTCCAAACAGTACAAAACTGTACAGCATCAAAGTATTTTCACCCTCAGCCCAAATCGCGACCACACCTTCCGGCATACTGGTGAATGAAAACCGCCCGTTGGAATCAGTGGTTGCGGAGCCAATGATTGCTCCGTGCTGAGCAAGACGAAGGCTTATATTTGCAGACGCAACCGGCTGCCCGTCTAATTTACCGAGTGACGACAGCCTTCCATTAAAACCGCCATTCGCATCGAGAATCACATGACTTTGCGAACTGCGCAGGATTTTAGATTTATCTAGTGCAGCATCGAATTGTTCAAGAGCAGCCTTAACATCCGGGACGCTAACGTCACCAGCAAACTTCGGCAACGCTGGTGCGGTTTCAGGCGGAGTGAGATCAAATTCGGCCGAGTCCTGTTGTGCCGCAGCTCTCGCAGTGACATACATCGAACCAGCAGTTACCACTGTAGCCAAAGCCAGCATTGCAAATGTTGAAATGAATCGAAAAGTTTTCATGCTACTCGTACCCCTGTCAGTTGGCCCCGCATTAAAAATCGCGGAGGATGTTCTGCACACGCAGATGCTCCAGAACAAATGCAGATCTGATCCGAACAATTCCCCAGGGAAAGTCCCAAGACAAATTCACGACATATCACTGCGACAATCAGGATAATTCGACCGACCCAGTCAAGTCCACTGGATTACCCAGTTTTCTCAATCTTTCAGCAACAATAGATATCCTGCCCTGTTTTTCGCACTCGGAAATTATTGTTCGCCCCTAAGACTTAGCCCAAAACGAGATTGTAAATGCGCATCGTAACATGGAACGTAAATGGCCTGCGAGCCGCAATTCGCAAAGGTTTTCAGAAACACCTCGATGCCATTCAACCAGACGTTTTGCTCCTGCAGGAAGTGCGCGCTCGGCCAGAACAGTTGCCTGCAGAATTCCAGCAACCGGACGGTTGGCACGTCGTCTGGAACCCGGCCCAACGACCCGGCTACTCCGGCACGGCCATCTGGTCCAGAACTCCAATCAGCGTGTTAAAACTGGCCTTATCAGATAAGGACAATGATGATGAAGGCCGAATTATTGAAGCTGAGGTCGCCGGCATTCGTTTGGCATGCGTCTACCTGCCCTCCGGTTCTTCCAGCCCGGAACGCCAAACCGTGAAAGAATCCTGGTTGGAAAAATTCCGCCAGTGGACCGACAGTCGCCCCAGCAATATTCCTATGTTCTTCGGCGGCGATATCAACGTCGCTCACTCGGAAAAGGACATTTTTTACGCCAAGGCGAATGAAAAAACATCCGGATTTCTGCCGCACGAACGGCACTGGTTCGGAGAAATGCTAAATTCCGGCTGGCACGATTTGGTCCGGGAACATCACGGCGATATTCAAGGGCCGTATTCGTGGTGGTCCAATCGCGGTCGGGCCAGAGAATTGGACCGCGGCTGGCGAATCGATTATTTGCTCTGTAACCCTGCCGCTCGTCCGATGTTTCGCTCGGCAACAATCCACCGCGAAGCCGCCCTTGAGATCAGTGACCACGCGCCGGTGTCGGTCGATATTGTTCATCGGGGGAAATAGACGATCTTCAGAATTCCCCGACCTTGTCATTCCCGTCAGGACTTGCGAGTGCCTTCAACGTCAGTGGATCGACGTTCTCCGAAATGAATCGGACTGACCCATCAGCAAGCAGCATGTTCACACCACCGCGTCCAGTGACAGGACCACCAAACTGATTCGGTGCTGTGCCAAAACCGTTGGCCGGATCACGTCGATTTTCTGGATCTCCCCAAGCCATAAAACCACCTGAAACTTCTCCGGCGAGGATTGTGTTTGATGTGCCGTCGGTCATCCTGTCAAACTTGACGCTCCCGTTGTTCTTAAGAACTTGTGAGTTACCAGCATAGTGAGATGCCCCAAGACCTCCGCCGACCAAAGAAGCCTCCGGGCCAATACTGGGATTGAGGAAGTTTGCGATGACCACCTTGAAAACTGGTTGATTCTTTGGGGCCGTCCATGGCTGATTGGAGTCAATTTGGCTGTAAAGATTTGCCTGTTCAACATACGGGAGAATGCTCGTCATCCAGGAGTTGTAAGGTTCATTGTTCTGTGTATAGATCCCGCCCGGCGGGAACGTGTTATAGGTGTCATAGTAGTTATGCATCGCCAAGCCAATCTGCTTGAGGTTATTTTTCGACTGCACAGTTCTGGCCGCCGTGCGAGCCTGCTGAACGGCAGGCAGCAGCAATGCAACCAGAACAGCACCAATGACAACCATCACGAAAAACACGATACCAAGGACTAAAAACACGATCGCTGTCGTACTCATTTGGCCGCGACGGTGCAATACAGACTGCAGAACGGACGATTGGTGCTTAAGCATTTGCGAAATCCTTGAATACACAGAAATTTTGACTTCCAATAAAGGGTACTAACTTGACTCCCTGTGTGCGAGTCGTCTCTGATCAGAATTTCGGGATTTCAAGCGGCCTCAAATGCCTGTCATGGAATGGACATTCCGCTTAGAATCCTCATGAGTCCGTTTTGTATCGTCCATCTTTCACGCAAATTCTGGTTTTCGCTCCACATGTTTCAATCCGTCACTGACAGCAATTTTGTTACCGGCGAACACTCTGTATTGAGGCTCTGGGAAACCCAGCAGACGTTTCAGCAATTGCGACGCAAGAACGCAGGCCGCAAACGTTGGAGCTTCCTTGATGGACCCATCACGGCGAACAACCCGATGGGAGTTCACCATGCCTGGGGCCGAACGTATAAAGATACGTATCAACGCTTCTTCGCAATGACAGGCCATGATCAGCGATACCAGAACGGATTCGACTGCCAGGGTTTGTGGGTCGAAGTTGAAGTTGAAAAGCAACTGGGGCTCGGGACCAAAACCGCCGTCTATGAATACGGCATCGACAACTTCGTCAACGAATGCAAACGACGAGTTCTGAAGTTTGCGGCGCGTCAGACCGAGCAGTCGCAGCGGCTTGGCTATTGGATGGACTGGGACAATCCAGACCAACTGCGACAACTGGCTGAACAGCTTGGCACTGACGACGAAGTCACGATCACAACTCCAAGCGGTATGTCGGAAACCGCAAAGGCTCATCAGTTGGTCGAAAAACTCGGCAACCCGGAATGGGGCGGCAGCTATTTCACGTTCAGCACCGAGAACAACGAAACGATCTGGACCTTCCTGAAGAAGTGCTTCGAACGCGGCAAGATCTACCAGGGCCACGACGTGATGCCATGGTCCGGCCGCGGCGGCAGCGCGTATTCGCAGATGGAAATCGCTGAAGGCCGCAAGCTGACCACGCATAAGAGTGTGTTTGTGCGGTTTCCGATTAAGCGCGATCCGGCGAGCGGTGGGCGTCAGCCCTCCGGTACACCCGAGTCGCAGTACCCGGAGGCTCACGCCTCCGGCTCGCCAGAATCAGGTCAGGAATACCTGCTCGTCTGGACCACAACCCCCTGGACGCTCACCAGCAACGTCGCCTGCGCGGTGAATCCGGATCTGGACTACGTCAAAATCCAAACCAAACGCGACAACGCGATCTACTACTTCGCCAAAGACAATCTGAACTTCCAACGTCTGTCGTCCGAGTTCAAAGATGGCTTCGGCCGGCCCGAATGGAAATGGCCGGAAGGCGTTCCCAAGCTGAAGACGCTGGCTCAGATCTTCAAGGAACAAGGCGGCTTCGAAGAACTTGGTACGCTCAAAGGTGCCGAGATGGTCGGGTGGAAGTATAAAGGGCCGTTTGATGAGCTGCCGGCTCAGCAAGTATCGCACGAACCGATGTTATGGCATGCGGCTCGGGCGGATTCTTTATCAGCGGACGAATTACCTGTACTTGTAGTGGATGCAAAATCAGCTCGCACGCAGTTCATGTTTTTTTTTAATGCCGTGCAACGGACGCTGAGCCCAGCAGCCTTCCCGGATGAAACGGATTCAAAGATCGAGTTTCAAGAGCAAGCAATCCGACACTACCTTCCTGAGGAATTGGCAACAGTCGCTTCGGCCTACTGTCGAGTGGCGAGCATGGACAACTTGGAAAATGCGTCTGCCACCGATAGAGAACTACTTCACTCAGCTTCTGCGCAAGATCAAATCGGGATCGACATTCGTAAGTTGATGACAGAGGTACTGAAAAGTCTTTATCAGAGTGCTGGCGAATGGATCAAATCAAGCAAATCCGGTGCATATTACCATAAAGTAATTAACGGTGGCCGTGATTCAAGAGGCAGTGCGAATGTCGTCGCGGGCGAGGGAACGGGAATCGTTCACATGGCTCCAGGTTGTGGCGATATTGACCACAAGATCGGCATGTCCGTCGGAATGCCTGTCATCGCGCCACTGAAGGATAATGGCACGTACGACGAGGGGTTTGGCGAATTTACCGGCCTTGAAGCGATCTCACCGAAGACGGCCGAACTCGTCTTTGAAAAGCTCAAAGCCAAAGGCATGCTGGTCGCCGTTGAAACCTATCCGCACATCTATCCGCACTGCTGGCGAACGGGGGATGAGCTGGTCTTTCGGCTTGTCGACGAATGGTTCATCAATATGGACTGGCGCGATGAGATCAAAGATGTGACTCGTCAGATTCGCTGGTTACCAGACAGCATCGACGGGCAGGAACGGGAGATCGAATGGTTGTCCAATATGAGCGACTGGATGATTTCCAAGAAGCGTTTCTGGGGACTCGCCCTGCCGATATGGGTCAACGAAGACGATCCGTCGGACTTCGAAGTCATCGGCTCACTGGCGGAACTCAAAGAACGCAGCGTCGAGGGCTGGGGCGATTTCGAAGGCAACACGCCGCATCGTCCGTGGATCGATGGCGTCATCATCGAAAGCCAGACGTCCGGCAAAGAGGGCCAGCGGATGCGCCGGGTCCCGGACGTCGGTAACCCATGGCTCGACGCGGGCATCGTGCCGTTCAGCACCATGGGCTACAATACGAACCGCGACGAATGGCAGAAGTGGTATCCGGCGGATCTTGTGACCGAATGCTTCCCCGGCCAGTTCCGCAACTGGTTCTATTCGATGCTGTCGCTATCGACCATGATGCGTTACGACGAAGCCGACAACGCGGAAGACAAGAAGCCATTCCGCACGCTGCTCGGGCATCGCCTTGTGACGAACGAACAGGGCAAGCCGATGCACAAGTCCGACGGCACAGCAATCTGGTTTGAAGAAGCGGCCGAACAACTCGGCGTCGACACCATGCGTTGGATGTATCTGGCTCAGAATCCGGCTCAGGATCTGCGATTTGGAACGCGTCACGGCGACAAACCCGTCACACTTCAAACGCCGGAAGGGCCAATCGACAAGACGTTAGAAGGGGTTACAACGTGTACGGTCACCAGTGGCCCGGCTGATGAGACTCGCCGACAGATCCTGATCCCACTGTGGAACTGTTACAAGTTCTTCGTGGACTATGCGATTGCGGATGGGTTCGTCCCGAGCGAAGCGTTGCGCCAGCGAGTCGCCCAAAGTAGACATCACTCTCCGAGTGATGAACCTCTCCAAACATCGTCCAACATCCCACCCAGTATCCATTCGAGCAAAACTGTGCCGGGCATTCGTCACTCGGAGAGTGACGGCTACTTTAATCGCCCCGAAATCGATCGCTGGATTCTGTCCAACTTACAGTCCTTGATCGACGTTGCTCATCGCGAAATGTCCAACTACAACGCCCCGGCGTTTTGTGCTGCGGCAGCGGGCTTTATCGACGACCTCAGCAACTGGTACATTCGCCGCAACCGCCGTCGCTTCTGGCGATCCAAAGATGCTGGTGACGCCGATAAGAATGCGGCATACGAAACGCTCTACGAAGTCCTCGTCACACTGTGCCGCTTGCTGGCTCCGTGTATTCCGTTTTTGACCGAACGCATGTATCAGAATCTTGTGCTTGGCGTTGAATTGTCGGGGGATCAAAACCTCGGGGTTTCAACCGCCCTGCCCTGTTCCGTTCATCTCTGCGACTACCCAACCGCAGACACTTCGTTGCTTGACGCGGACCTGAACCTTCGCATGGCGTCGGCTCAGAAAGTCGTGCGCCTCGGCCACAAGCTGCGGGAAGAATCGAACCTGCGAGTTCGTCAGCCACTGGCGGAATTGCGTTTTGCATCATCAAATGCGGAGACCTCTGCAGCCATCGAAAAGCTGGGCGACGTGATCGGCGAAGAGTTGAACATCCAGAGGGTGATTCGTCAGGACAATCTCGATTCGCTTGTGAAGTATGCTTACAAGCCGAACTTGAAAACGCTCGGTCCGAAGTACGGCAAGTTACTCAACGCACTGCGAACCAAACTCCCGGAACTCGGTGACTCCGTTTTGTCTCCACTGCGGCGAGGCCAAAACCTCACGGTCGAACTTGAAGGACAAGCGGTGAATCTGACTCCAGACGACGTCCTCGTCAGCACCGAACAAGCTGCCGAATGGGTTTGTTCGGACGATGCCGGAATTCAAGTCGCCATCAGCACGGTGCTTACCCCGGACCTTATCCGTGAAGGCATGTCACGAGACTTTGTTCGCCAGGTCCAGCAACTTCGCAAAGATGCTAACCTGAACATTCAGGATCGCATCAAAGTTCAGTATCACTCCGCCGACAACACCGTTCAAGCCATGGTCGCCAAATGGGGTGATTACATTTGCGCGGAGACACTGGCGGATTCGATCGAGTTTTCGATAACGCCGGGAGTGGATGCAAAATCCGTGTTCGTTGGCGAAGTATCGGTCCAGATCTGGATTGTATTGAAGAGTTAAAAAGGATTGATGAATGAACATCAAAGACGAGCTTCTTGAATTGGTTCAAGTCCTGAATTCTGCGAATGTCCAATTCGCCGTGTGCGGTGGTCTGGCGCTGGTCATTCACGGATTTGTCAGGGCCACACAGGATATTGATCTTTTGCTTCCGGAAAGTCAGCTTGAAGCAGCGCTTGAGGCAGCGAAACCGGCAGGTTTCTGGATTCCAAGTGGCCGAATGCCATTCAAAGCTAAGACTCCACTGGCCATGGAGAATTATCGTGTTTCAAAAGCCGTGGGACCGAATTTGATTCCGCTCGATCTGATCATTGTCTCCCCGAGCTTGCAGGAAATATGGGATTCGCGGCAATCGTTCAAGCTTGGAGACATCGACTGCCCGGTCATTTCGCGTGAAGGCTTGATACGGATGAAAACAATTGCCGGGCGACTCCAGGATCTGGCGGACATTGAGAGGCTGCAAAATGGTGAATGAAAGCCCCGATTCGCATTTTGCTGAAACATCGAAAGTTGATATGTCATCCGAGGCCATTCTGAACAGGCTCGATCTCGCCGCGCAATTGCTCGAACTCTGCCTGTTTCTCGGACAGGCGAAGCTCATTGGACCTGTAAACGCAGCAAACAATAAAGTGTCGGCGGCAAGGTAAACATCCACCAGCCTCAACTCAACTCAACTCCCGAATGATACGTTCGATGCTTTCCAGTTGAGCTAACTGTTCGGCCAGTGTGGCGCGAATGGCTTCGACGACGTCGGCGGGCGCTTTGGCCATGAAGCCTTCGTTGGCCAGTTTCTTTTCCGAACCAGCGATGAAGCCGCGGAGTTTTTCGGCTTCCTTCTCCTTGTTCTTCTTCACGGCATCGCGGTCAATGGAATCACCGACCGGGATGTAGCCGTCGGCATCAGGCATCGAAAAACTGACCGATCCTTCTGGAGCAGTGACGTCGAGACCCGCAGCTTCCAGCATCGTCTTTGAGAGGAAGTCGAACTGGCCCGCAACAGCTTTCAACTGTTCCGCCACATCAGGTGCACATCGCATGAACAACTTCAGCGGCGCACCGGGAGCGATGCCGTACACTGATCGTACGTTGCGGACGGCGACGATGGTTTCCTGCAAACGCTCGAAGCGTTTTTCCAACGCCGCGTCGATCATTTGTAGCGGCATGTCCGGCCATGGGGCGATCATAACGCTTTCTGTAGCCTCGCAGGTCGATTTCTCCGAAATCGACACCCCTGCCTCCGTCGCTGAATCAGCCCGGCCCAACTCCTGAAAATCCCCGCCGATCGTGGATCGCACCGGTGCGAACTGCGCCAGCAGATGCCACAACTCTTCTGTAATGAACGGCGCGAACGGATGCAGCAGGCGAATCAGCGTATCGACAACAACCACCAGAACTCGCTGAGCCACCGGTTTGGCGTCTTCGTTGCGGAAGCGAGGCTTCAGCATTTCGAGATACCAGTCACAGAATTCGTTCCATGTAAACTCGCGAACCGCGCGCGTTGCCTGATCGAACTGATAGCGTTCGAGCATCGTCGTGACTTCGCGAACAGTGGTGGCCAAGCGGCTGAGTACCCAATGGTCTTCGACCTGCAGTTCAGATTCCGCAACCGGGCCGGGCGTATAGCCTTCCAGATTCATGAATGCAAAGCGACACGCGTTCCATAGCTTGTTGCAGAAGTTACGTCCGTATTCGAAACGTTCGCTGACGATACGAGCGACTGCAGCTCCTTCGTCGGGCTTGAACCAGGGACTCGGAAACTGAAACGACTTCTTGCACTTAACGCACTTGATCGACGGAGTCGCTCCGCCCATCGGCCGCATTTCCTGATGCTCCTTTGTCTGCGGAGTCACCGCCTGGCAATACGGACATTCGTAACCTACCGGCAGACGCACGTCCTGAGTTTCACCACACAGCGATGAGATCGTAAAGCGTACGGCATCAGTCCCGTATTTGTCGATCAGATCCAGTGGATCAACGCCGTTGCCTTTCGATTTGGACATCGTCTGCCCAAGCCCGTCGAGAATCTTCGGATGAATATAAACATGCTTAAACGGCACCTCGCCCATGTTGTACAAGCCAGCGAGCACCATGCGTGCGACCCACAACGTGATGATGTCGCGGGACGTGACAAGGACGGAGCCGGGGTAGAAGAAGTCGAGGACTTCGTTCCGGCCTGACGGCATTTCAGATTTTGCATTTGAAATCTCAGATGGCGCAGTGTCGCCCTTCATCGGTGGATTGTGCTCCAGATCCGGCCAGCCCAGCGTGGCATGTGGCCAAATGGCGGAACTGAACCAGGTGTCGAGCACGTCTGGGTCACGGACCGCCCCTGCAGTCTCCAGTCCTTTCTCAAATTCTACGTGTCCGTCCGCGATACAAAACAATGCCTGAACATGTCCTTCCTTGAGGGATGCACCAATTTGAAAATCAATTACATCCTTGAAGGTGACTCCCGATTTCTCCTCAAGGATTTTGGTTACACCCAAGGATTCAATAATAAGGGACTTGAGTTGCGGACTCGCCGGATCGATTCCGTCAGACAAGGGAAAATCAAAGGTCCAAACAGGGATTTGATGCCCCCACCACAACTGCCGGCTAATACACCAATCGCGTTTTTCACCGAGCCAATCCAAATACGAATTCGCATATCTCTGTGGAAAGAAACGAACTCGGCCATCTTTCACAGCATCAATCGCGGATTCGGCCAGCGTGTCCATCTTCACGAACCACTGATCGCTGAGGAACGGTTCAATCGGCGTCTTCGAACGGTCGCTGTACTTCATCGGAATGATACGGTCTTCGACCTTTTCCAAATGACCGAGCGATTCCATCTTCGCCACGATCTTCTTGCGAGCCTCGAAGCGATCCAAACCAGCGTACTCGCCGCCTTCTTCGTTGAGCGTGCCGTCGTTATTCAGGATGTTGATCATCGGCAGATTGTTGCGCAGACCGCAGGCGTAGTCGTTCGGGTCGTGGGCTGGAGTCACTTTGACGGCTCCAGTGCCCAGCGTTTTATCCGCCAGCAAGGCATCGGCGATGATCGGAATGATGCGGCCGTTCACCGGGATCTGAACGTGCTTACCGATGAGGTCTGTGTATCGTTCGTCAGTCGGATGCACACAAATCGCCGTATCACCCAGCATCGTTTCCGGGCGGGTTGTCGAGAACGAGATGCGTTGGCCGGTGGGTTGCCATGATTGATCCTGACGAGCGGAGGGTGTCAGCCCTCCGGTACTCTGTGCTTCGACGCCGCTGGTTCCAGGTTGTACCGGGGGATTGACATCCCCCGCTCGCCGTTCCACCACGAGATAATTCATCGTCCAGAAATGCCCGGCAACGTCCTCGGAAAACACTTCGTCATCGGCAACTGCGGTCTGCAGATACGTGTCCCAGTTCACCAGACGTTTGCCGCGATAAATCAAACCATCGCAGAACATCTTGAAGAACGTTCGCCGCACGGCTTTGCTGCAAACTTCGTCCAGCGTGAACCGAACTCGTCGCCAGTCGCAGCTGGCACCTATCTGCTTGAGCTGATTCAGGATGCGGGCTTCGTAAACATCCTTCCACTTCCAAATCCGTTCCACGAGGGCATCGCGGCCGATGTCGTGGCGGGTCAGGTTTTCCTCTTCCAGCATGCGGCGTTCAACAACCGCCTGAGTCGCTATGCCAGCATGATCGGTGCCTGGCATCCACAGAGCTTCCTTGCCCTGCATCCGTCGCCAGCGAGTCAGCAGGTCCTGCACCGTGCCGTTCAGACAGTGTCCCATGTGCAGGGCTCCCGTCACGTTCGGCAGCGGAATCATGATCGTGTGCTGTTCCTTCCCCGGAGTCGGATCAGCGTTGCAGTAGCCTTTGCTCAGCCAGTGTTCGACCCAGCGAGTCTGTGAAGCGGCGGGCTCGTATGTCTTTGGTAGTTCTGTCGTCATGGATTTATGGAATAGCGATTAAAAAACATGGAAAAGTAAGCCGTAAATCACACGGCCGGGGCCGTAGGGTAGTTTAACAACAGCGCGGCGTCGAACCGAGGTTTCCGCAGTCCGGAATCCGGTGCCAGGTCGAGAGGCTGAAACGGATTTACCAGTTGCTTGATGTAGGACGGGTCTCCAGACCCGTCCTTATCAGACCAAAATCAAGTCCGGACGGGTCTGAAGACCCGTCCTACGGTAAAACAGACTTAGCCAAGAGCCGCGCGAATGCGATCAACCAGTTTGTTATCAGGCGATCCGTTGCCTTTGAGGCTATAAGTGCAGGCAGCAAGGAATCGGTTCCGCATCTCGGGACGGACCTTGTAATAATCCTCCATCGCTGCCGTGCTGAATTTGTAGTCGTGGGCGTCGTTGCCTTTCAGGAAGATCAATCGGCGAGCGGCGTGCATCAGATTTTCCGCACCCTGGTCGAACGCCATGACGTTCATCGCACGTTCGGCCGCCTGAAACGGCTGCTTTCCCACACTGTCAAACACAGAATCGACAGTCACGGCATCCGAAGTCTCAATCGCCTGCAATGAATCGATTTCGACTTCTCCGACCTGACCTCGAGCACGCATTGCTTCCCGGAACAGCACAAGAAACGAGGCATTCTGAAGCAATAACATTTTGCGAGTCTGCGGTGTTGCCACGGTGTCATACAAGAACCGCAGTGCGTTGGTGGTTGTCATGGCATGAAGAGACACAATGCCAGACTGCCGCATCAATAGTTCGCCGGCCGCCAGATGAATTCCGTCGTAAATCGTCTGCGGTGACACATTACGATTCACCAATTCTGTGACACAAGTTGCAGCGTCATCGGCGGAACTCGTTCGCAGAACTTTCAGCAATTCATCAGTTGCCGCAAGCGTTGGTAAACCAGATTCCCATCCATCTCGGAACGTTCCTGCCAACTCCAGATTCCTCTTCCACGCACGATCCGGTTCCAGATCATTGTTCGCTGGATTCGGTTCTCCATTGTGATTCAGCATGGCATAAGCCAACGATCGCAGGACCGGTTCAGCGTGCCCCCAGCCGATTGTCTGCAACGTACGCCATCCGTTTGCCAGAAAGATTGCCTTGTGGCCGATACTGCGAAAGTCTCGCGCTGCATATGCGGCGAACAATTCCAGCGTCTCCGTCGCACCAAGATAACGTGCGACACCAGCGGCAGCGACGTCAGCCTGAGCAACATCCCATTGCTGCATGGAATGATGAAACGAATCGCGCACCTGCCCGGCCGAAGGAATCCCGGCCTCATCGACCGGCGACATCGTCCAGTTGCCTTCCTTTACATCCTTCGCCTGCGAACTCTTGAACTCATCCAACGCCCAGAAAATCGGCAGCCAGCGATCGGCCTCCGGTGATGACAGACTGGCGAGGTGCGCAGAGTTAACAACGAGCACAGCGTGAAACTTAAATCCTACCGCTGGTCGAGGCTCGACGTTTCGAACACCTGCCAGCAGCAACGCCGCCAGTACCTCGCGATAGCTGAGACCCTTTTGAATACGACTACCGATTTCTTCCAGCAAACGTTGGCGTGGCGTCTCTTCAATCAGCCGCACCAGCGGCTCGATCTCCGGCCGTAGTTGCACGACACCGCTGGCCGATTTGAGCTGTTCATCACTCACCGGAAGCAATCCTGCAATCAGCGGCCGAGCCGTCAGTGCCGAGAGACTGGTCGAAGCCGACCACAGAAAACGGCGACGCGAATGATCAGTCATCAGATTTCCCTTTGCAGATATCCCGGTGAGGGCATTGAATCTCGATACGTCAGTCACTCCAGAGGTACAAGTCCGGGCGTCACGGTGGCCGAAGGCTGCATTTTTGCAGTCTTACGAAGTTGATCCAGTTCCTGTGCTTCCCGAATTTTGTTGTCGCTGCTGTAAAATTTTGTCAACGATTCTTCCATCGCCAGACACAGTTTTTCAATCTTCCGTTTCACGCTTGTATTGCGTTGCTGAACGGCTTTCTCAGTCGCTGGCGTTTTGATTGCATTCAGCCGGGACATGAATTCCTTCTGTCCGGGCATTCCATCAAGTTGCAAAATCAATTTCTCAAGTTCTTCCGGTTTAGCTTCCGCCGCAGCTTTCTTCGCCAAGCTGGTTAGTACAGCTTTTTGTGCGACGGTATCAACCAACGCATCACGAAAGAGATACAATTCACCTTCTACGCCAAGTCGCAGACCATCGTCTGGTAATTTGATCGTATCCATTGGCAACAACCCCGGAGCGTACGGCACTCGCGCCAAAAGTGAGCTGCCACTGTAAACATACAACCAGAAAGTCGGATTCAGTGGATCAACAACGATTTCGAGTTCGCCGTTTCGATCGGTCAGCACACGCACGCCCGGAATTTCGTTGGTATCCGTATGACGAAGCTTTGCGACCTGATCCACGCGATAGCAAATCAGCGGCCGATCAGGCCGAGCCTGCAGTACCAGCTTAACGTGGCTCTTTGTTGCGGCCGGTCGTTGACGCAGTGCAATCTGCTGCACACTTCGACCAGCCCCACCATAGGGCACAGGACCATGTGAAATCAGTACGCCTCGAACATGTCCGGAATCCTGGTCAACGGCCGCCGTATCCCGCGTAAATCCTTCAACATTGACTGGTAGGTCGTCAGAACTTTCTCCATCGGCTCGCAGTTCGTCATTAAACCCAGTGACGCGAACGTAACACAGATCAAGTCGTGTCAGTGACTTGAGCTTATCCGGATTGCGACGATCCATCTGACGCAAAAAAGTTCGCAGCACGTCGCCATCCCGGATAAACGCCGCACTTGGATCAGGAACTGCCAGCTCGCCGCCTTGCAGTAAAAATTCGAGCTCGCCACCGACAGGTGTCGGCTTTGAAAACAACAACACGGGGCGAAAAGAATCGCGAGCCAATCGGCACGCAATGTTTGCCACGTTGCTTTCTTCAGCGGACTGTTCGTCCAGCACGGGCGACATTTCCTGAACTCGCGTATCGTATTCGCGGCAACTGATCTGAAAGGTGCCGTTCGATTCTTCAATGCCGATGAGCAGCACTTTTTGAGCTGTTGATTCCGGATATCGAGTTAAAAGTTCTTCGTTCGTCAACCGAAACAATCGCTGCTGCCCTCCGGGCACCAACCATTCGCTTTCTCGAACCTGTGCATCCCACGCGGCACCATACATTCGATCCAGACCCTTTCGAATCTGATCTAGCATCGACTGGCGGAGAGCGGGACGCTGAGTCGACTCGCCATCGAACCCAACCTCAACAATGACTCGGTATGCTTCCAATGGCAACGGGATCACGACTTTAGGCGGCACCTTGATTTTGGGCAGTTTTGCCACGGAATCGACTGCAGCCGCCGCGGTATCAGCTGGAGATGCGGCTGGAACCGTCGGCGCAGTTGCGTCCTGGCTGAACGCATGAGTACTCAGCATGACGACAGCCAGCGTAGCAACGATTTTGCACGCAGTAAAAAAGGAGGTAGTAATTCCTCGTTCCGGGGCTCCAGCCCTGGAACGCGATGCCTTGGAGGCTCCTGCCTCGCGGAATTCTCGTTCGAAGCTGGAGCCTCCGGAGCAGTGTGTTCCGAGGCTGGAGCCTCGGAACAAGGACACCGATCCCAACCACGTGACGCAAAATGTTGTGAGATGCAGAAAACCGGCAGTCAGTCTTTTCATGGTCGCACGATCCAGCGTTCAACATTTTGATATGGCGACATCGGACGCTCAGGTGTTCCGATGATCGATTTTTTCCAGACGGCAAATTCATCAACTTCCCACAGCGGAATAATGAACGCCTGGGCCGCCATATGACGATGAATAGTAAACAGGCGATCCTGGGCGTCTGAAAAACTTGCTGGGTAGTCGAGATTCACCAATTCCTGACGCATCCAGTCAGGAAACAGTTTCAGTCGATTCATATCGAAAGAAGTATCGTTCGTCAGCAAAGCCCAGAGTTCCAGCAAAGGCTCTTCCATGCGAACTAGGCGATAACACAAATCCCAGTCGGCATCCTGCAGCGTCGATCCTTTTTGATCGCCCGAAATAATATCAATTTCAAAGCCAATTCTTTCCCAATACACGGCGATGCGGGCAGCGGCTTCAGCGGCCGTGGGATCGGGATCGACAACGATCCTGATGCGTGGAAGCTTAATATAGTCCACATTGACGCTTTTCCGCCATTCTTCAACTTCGAACTTTTCGCCAGCCTCCTTGGCTTTCACCTTGGCTTCAGCTTCAAGTTTTGCAATTTCAACGAGCTGCAACTGCCGTTCTGCGGCATAACGTAAAGCATAGGCTAAACGCAGATTGAACTCCGGAGGCTTCTCAAGCGGGTTTGTCGCATAACTTGTGAGATGCCATGGGGCACTGGTTGGCCGCCCATATCGCATCGATTGATCACGCAGCACGATGGACTTAAGAATTCCCTCGCGATTCACCGCAAACGACAACGCTCGCCGCATTTGCGCGCTCAGAATTCGTTCGGACAACGGATTGAACGTAATCACATGCGTAATCGGCAAAGCATACTGACGCACGTTGAATGCTGGCGCAGACTTGAAGGCATCAACTTCCCATGGAAGCAGCGTCGGCAAATAATCGACCTCACCCCGAATTACGGATTTCAGCAATTCGCCACGGTCCGTGAATCGCATTTCGCGAACCTCAGCGACGTGATACTTCCCCGAATCCAATCCATCCGGCTCTGGCAAATTGCGAACAAACGACCGGATTGTGTCGTCTTCGCGGTCCAGTTTAAACCTTGTCGAAAGCAATATCGGGGCTTTGTTGAATCGACTCGTTTCGTCTGCTTCAGGGAGAATGCTCGCCTCGCCGCTTTCGCTTTCGCTTTCGCTTTCACTATCGCTGGCAGTTCCGACAATTGGAAACCTTAATAGAGATTCAATACTTAAAGGGACTCGCGAAAAGCGGATCTTCATTTCGCTGGGTGAACGCACCGAGACTTCACGGACAAATGACGCGAGTCGGGAATTGAACAGTGGACTTGAAGAATCCATGCGACGGCCTAACGCATCAGCAATCTGATTGGCTGTCAGCAGAGGTTGCGACTGCCACGTTGGCCGTGTCTCACGAAGCGTGAAAACAACTTCGCGACCCAGGTCCGTCGGATCCCAGATTTCGAAAAAGCTGGACCGAAAGTAGGTAAGCTCGTCCGCATTTGTTGGTTCAAACAATGGAACTTCAATCAGCTCCTGGCGACGCTCATCAGATTCCCGTGGTGAAGGGAATACGATGGTCGAAGATGCGGCATCATCAATTGCGACTTTTAATACCTGATGCCGAGCAACGGCCTGCATAAAGAATGCTCGTGCATTGCCTGTTGAGGGCCAGATAGCTTCTGCTTTCCAGGCAAGGTCGGCTGCGGGAGCAAACTTTCGCTGATCGGTTTGCCCCTTTGCTTCCGTCAACAGGCTGTTCACCAGTTTTTGCATTCGCCCCTGCCATTCCACTGCCGTTTCATGGCCAGGGAAGACTTTTTCGATCCGCGAAATTAAATAGCGAGCCTTATGAAAATCTTTATCCGCCACAGCAGTCTGAATCATCGGGGCGACGATCTCGCCGAATCGTGGCCGAAGCTCGGGATTCTTAATGTTGCGGTTGGCGAGTTCGTCCAGCAGGGCCAACGCTGCATAGATATCACCTTCCTTCGCACGCAATCCAGATTCAACAAGCAACAGATTCTCAAACCGTGGTTTCGCGGGATCCCATGACGGATACTCTTTTTCAACGCGGAGCAAAAGTTCGTACGCCTTGCGAATATCGCCTTCTTTGAGCAATTCATCGACTCGACGCAGCATCAATTCTTCAAACAGAATGATAGTGTCGATTTGCGAAATGGGCAGAGCATATTCTGCGACCGCATTGCCAGGCAGCTTAACGATCAGTTGTCTCAGATTTTTAAGTCGCGTCGTGCGTTCCTGCCGTTCCTCATCGTTCTTAGGCTTCGAGGCCTCTACCTTGATGTATTGATCTGCCATCTTCTTCAGCGTATCTGGTCGAATTTCCAATGGACTGACAACCAAAACTGTGCGATCGGCTTCAAGAGGCGCTTTCAGGACGATCCAGTCGAATGCTTTTCCATTGCTGTCGTCCGCTCGCAGGAGTTCGTCAGCCGTCGGCAACTGCATTTCTACCAGTTTTGGCAGTTCGGTCTTTTCAACTTTTTCATCGGCAACAACGCAGCACGCACCTGACAGCATTCCAGCAGTCAGCGCGATCGCCGCGAAAAACCTCGGTAGCGATTGAATCATTCCGTTACTGCTCGTGGTCTCAGAACTCATTTGGCTATTACTTCCCGATGTCCTGCGGCAGTTGATACAGACTTCCATCCATTGCAATCACAACGATCTGACCGTTGATGCTTAAAGGCCCCTGCTGAATCGACTGCCCCAGTTTCACAATCGAGTCAGAAATCGTACCGTTTGAGTTCATCCGAATGATGGCTCCATCGGTCCTCGCTATCAGACAGCTTCCATCGGTCAGCAACAACGGATCACTCGCCAAGGCGTGGCCTTCCAGTTGAAATACAGCCGCAGGTGGAAGTCCCTCTTCGATCTTGAAGACCCGCACTTCCCTATTTGCCAATTCGACAAAAACAAAACCACCGGCGACTTTAGGCTGAGCACTTGGAATAATCCCCAGATCTACTTCCGCCAGCACTTCCAGTGTCGATGCCTGCAACATCACGAGTTTGCCTTCCGTTGTTGCCAGGAACATAAACCCGCCGGAGACAGCTGGAGGCAATTCGATAATATGCGGCACATTCGTCACACTCAGTTCCGCCAGTTGCGGTCGCGGCGTGGCCCGATATTCGACGCGGATAAACTTGTTATCTGACGTGACGGCAATCACTTGAGTTGGCGACACCGCCGTCAAAGACTTCCATGGTTGCTGCTGCTGATCCTGGGTTAATGCCGCCTGATAGTCTTCCGCAGGACGACCAGATGATCGCGTCGCCAGATGCAATCGCCCCGGCATCGCAAACACAACACCACCGTCCAGTGCTACAGGAGGCAATTGAGGCGCATCCGGAAGTGCTCGCCATTTTTCTTCAAACTGTCCGGTGGCAGTAAATGTCCAAAGCGTTGGTTCCGGAGCCCCACACCACGCTCCAACTCGACCATCATTCAACGTCACGCCGCCGATCGGTGACGCCAGTTTCGGAGGCAGTTGCAGACGGCTGATGGATTCAAGCTTGAATCCTCCATTCGCGATTTCGGACATCGAGACTCGAAACGTTTCGCCATAGTCCGTCACAGCCAGCAACGAATCTCCCGTTGCCGATGGCCCGACGGCCACAAGTCGGGAACCAATGACTGTACGCCAAATCCCCGCCATAGCTTCGCGATTCGCTCGCGTAAAGAACACGGAAGACCCTTGCGGATTGCGGGTTGTCAGAAACACAGCTTCGTCAGCAAACAGAATTGGTTGCAGATGAACGCCTTCTGCAGTGACGCCGGCATCCAGCAATACAGTATTTGTTCGAGTTTGAAATTTCCGCAAGTCACGACCACCGAGCCACAACTGACCGCTGGGGCCAGCCAACAGAAACATCCGCGTCTGCAAGCCATCTTCCAGTTGATTTGCACCAACTCGAGACAACGGCGGCTGGCCAATTTCTTCAGCAACGCGGAACGCAGTCACTCGCTGTGGAGTTGAAGGCACAAACAAGTCGTAGCCACGCAGCAGGCACGGATCATTCACCTGTCCGTCGATCGAGTCTGATGCCTCAACGGTCAGCACTCCATTGGCATCCATATTCAGCGTCTGAATGCGGGCCTGATTGGCTGTCACATTGTCGCACATCAGAAAGTACTTTCCTGCCGCAATGATCGGCGATTTAACGCTGCCAGCCCTATGCGGAATCTGCGAAACAGCCATGCAACTCAGAGGATTCAAATTCAGAGTGTAAATCAGAGTCTCGTCACCCGCGATCACAAGTTTTGACCCGTCACTGGCCAAGGCTGGTGGACCAATAACCGGTTGAGTGAATTTCAATCGCGACAACGCTCGACCATTTGCAATCGCGACCTGCCACATTTCGCTATTCTGAGTCGCAATGAAAACATTGTCAGATACGACAAGGGGCATTCCATTCGGACGACCTTCAAACGGCAAACGCCACAGCAAGTGACCGTCTTTTTGGGACAGCAGCATCAACTCATTGGACAGCGTGCTAAAGGCCAAAACCCCGGGTTCCGTTCCCTTGACAGCTATCGGAGGAAACGGAGCATCAACGCCGACAGGACGATGCCAAATCGGATCGCCGGTGTCAGCATCTAAAGCAAAAACGCTATCAATACCGAATGCGAAAACGGATCGTCCCTGCGACGACAAATCGGTTGTCGTCTGAGTCCGCAAGGACAGTTCCAGTGACTTAAAATCACTTGTGCCCGCATCGGTCGTTAATGCATCGCCGCCATCACTGCGAACTGAAAACTCTTTTTCCTTCTCCAGGATGCCCTTCAGGATGGCTTTCAACTCTTTGTCATCGCTTAACCCAGGAAACGCATCGATCAGACGATCACGAACTCCGATCGCTTCGATTGTTTTACCCGCGTCCATCAAGCCACGAATCTCGGTTTCGCGAGCCTGATATTCTGACTTCTTAGCGATTGCCGCAGATGCCATTCGCTGCATTCGGATCAATTGCTGTTCGCGTGCTGCAGGAATGCCGGTTTCACCAGCATACCGTTTCATGATTTCCATGGCGGCAAGACTGGCATCGAGCGGCTTTTGCTCCTGAGTCACCTCAGCCACACGCGCGCCGGCATATGCCAGACGATCTGCATATTTGCGAAGATTCTCTTTGATGTCGTCGAAACCAGGCAAATCTTTGCACACCGCAATCAGTTCATCGAGCGCCTCACGACCTTTGGTGACATCGGGATACTCGGTCAGAATATTCTTTTCAACGCGAGTACGATGCAGTCCAATTCGTGCGGCATCCGCGTTTGCGGATTGCGAATAGTTTGCCAGAAACGTCAGGAACTGTCCGTCGGCATCCAGATACCGCTGTTGATCCAGCGAAGTAACCGCCTCCTTGAGCTTACGTTCTTCACGTTGGTTTGCGTTCATCACATAGAAAATAGCCGCAAGCACCGACGCACCAATAGTCAGGCCCACCAAACCGAGCACGATAGGCGACCGTCCAATTTTTTGTTCGCCTGGCCGCTCCGGTCCACCTGTCAGTTTTTCTGTCAGTTGCGCAAAACGACCTCGAGACAACTGACGCCGTGCTTTGGCCGTGTGCTGCTCCATTGCCGCTTTTTCAGCCGCGTCTACGTCGTTTTCGTCTTCGTATTCTTCCTGAGCCACGTTGGTATCCGATCAAATTTCAATTCACAGCGCGAGACGTATCACAATTCCTGTATCTTATTCTTCACTCGCAAAAATCCGGCCTGCGTCGCCGCATCAATCACCATGATTCGCATCTCGTGAGTGGAATCCGGATCCAGAATCAGATCCAAATCGTTCACACTTCTGTTTGCAGACTTTTCAGCGTTCAGCAGTTCCAGAACCTCTTTATACGATTGAGCCTTTTTGTCGCCGACAAAAACTACGTTGTCACGGTCCACTTCGACATGCACACCAGAATCAGGCATCTCAACCTGAACGTTCATGGAAATGCCATCAGAGTTCTTTGCAGGCGGCACATCAAATGCCTTCTGCAAACTGAATGACGCGGTGATCATGAAGAAAATCAGCAACTGAAACGTCACGTCCACCGCTGGCGTCAGATCGATTTCAGCTTCCTGACTGACACGTTTTTTCCTTGGAATCGGTGGCAAATCATCTAACGCATTGATCGCCTGAGTTTTGGAGGCATGTAACGATTGAGTCTCATAGGGTTCCGCGACGTCTAAAACTTCGTCTTCGTCTGCCTGCCGATCCGGCATCACCATGGTCACCGATGGCGCGACATCGGGGCCAAGCAATAATTCTTCAGCATCGATACCGTTATCGGCACCAATGCTTTGAGGGCGATTCGGTTTACTACGCTCCTTCTCGGCAATTCGATCCAGTTCTTCCAGTCGCGGAAGTCGCACAAGATCCAGTGATCGACCCTGCTTATGAGCCACGATCAACTTCTTAAGATCCTCCAACACTTCGTCTGCCGACTGATACCGCAACGATCGGCGTTTGGCCATCATGCGGTGAACCATGCGACACAGAACATCCGGCAATGCGGGATTCTTCTCCTTCAAAGGAGGCGGAGACGTTGTCAAATGCTGCTTTGCGATCGCGATCGCACTGTTGCCTTTGAATGGCGTTTCACCACACAACAACTGATACGCCGTCACGCCGAACGAATACACGTCAGATCGTGGATCAAGTTCTCGACCACTGACCTGTTCGGGACTCATATACAGTGGCGTCCCCATCGTGACGCCCTTGTTGTCTTTTGTCGATTCTCCAAGCTGAGCCAGTCCAAAGTCGGCGACTTTGACTTCACCCTTCTTTGTGACAAGGATGTTTTCAGGCTTAATGTCCCGATGCACAATCCCGGCCTGGCCAGACGCCTTCAACGCGGAAGCCACCTGCTTCATCACATGTAAAGCAGAAGCAACGTCCGGCTTACCCTTCCCTTTCAATATCGTCGCCAGATCTTTGCCCTGCACAAATTCCTGAGCAATAAAGTGCAGACTTTCTTCCTGACCGATGGTATAAACCTGAACGATGTTCGGATGATTCAGCCCGGCGGCCATCATCGCTTCCTGCTTGAAGCGAGCCACCAGATCCTGCCCCGAATGCGCCATCAGAGCGGGCTTCATGATCTTCACGGCGACATAGCGTTGCAGCGTTGTTTGCTCAGCCAGATACACATCCGCCATTCCACCGCTGCCCAGCGGGCGCAGCAATTGAAACTCGCCAAGCTTTTTTCCTGTCAGATCATTGTCTGCCATAAATCACCCGCCGAACACTAAGTGCGTTATTCACGTCGGTCCTGAACACCGAAATGGTAAGTCACGCCCGGAATCTCTGACATCAACACTTCAACTTCGTTGAGATCGCCATTCTTCATCAGGTAATCAGCGAGGATCATCACATGAATCCCGTCCGATCGTGCCCCCGCCTGTTCTTCGAGGAGCAGCTTTAAATCTTCCAAATTCACGGGTTCTTTATTGATTTCGATTTGAGGCGCTTCACCTGAAACCGCCGCTGGCTTCACAACGACATTGATAACTTTCGCCGTCTCAATCGATGTACCCGACATCGACGCTGGCAGCACCGCTGGTGGATTTCCCTGCATCGTGGACGTCACCATGAAAAAAATCAGCAACTGAAATGTCAGGTCAATCATCGGAGTGATATCGACGTCAGTGCTCGGCGCAGCACGCTTCTTGCGGATAAAGCCTTCGTCATCGTTGTCTACTTCATCGGACATACAAAATCTCAAGTGCAATATCAGGTTGATGAATTCGTATGACAGGCTTCCAGCCTGTCATGTCCCACCCGTAGCCGGATTCGTGAGAATTCGGTGCGACCACGGAACTCCCACACGTACCGCTACAGTTTTGTGGGTTTAACTCTTCGCACCAGTGCGCTGGCGTGCGGCCGCCAGATCCTCCAGCAATGGCCCCAAACCTTCATCAACAGATTCCTGCAACCCATTGATTCTGTTTTGTGCAGCCGTGTTCATCACGATGAGCGGAATTGAAATTGCCATCCCGGCAGCGGTTGTAAAAAGCGCGAAGCTGATGTCCGCAGCCAATTCTTTTGGTTCGACACCGGAACTTGCCGCACCGGCAATTTTCGCAAATGCGTTGATCATCCCAAGAACCGTACCAAGCAGACCCAATTGCGGTGCCGTTTTGATACTCGTCGAGACCCAACTATTCAGGCGATCCAACCCAGTCATGATGTCGCGCTCGAATCGCTCCATCAGCATCTGACGAATCTTACCGATCGGTCGATCACGATGCTGCACGGCCAGCGTTGCCAACTGCGGCAGAGCGCGGTTCCAAAGTGCCGGAGTATCACACAAAGCCAACGCTCCGTCGAAGTCATTGCGATCAAGACACTCGCCCAAGTCGTTAAGAAACGCCTGCTCAGCCTCAGCGCCCGGAAATGATTTCTGCTTGATTCTGCGAAACAGCAGATAACCGCAGAACAGACCCAGCAAAGCACACGCCCCGATCCCGAGCCAGATGGATTGCTCCACCATTTTCATCACGAACGATGCTTCCGCTTTTTTTTCCTGAGCCAGCATAAAGACTAAGCCAGCGCCGTTCTGCAACAAATTCATAGGTCAACCCGGAAAGACGAAAGAGAGTCACGGATAAGAAAAAAGAAAACTCACCAGCCCCTGAATAACGGGACACTACTTTAACAACTGCTTCTGGACATAAAACTCATAACCACTGCCAGCCTTGCGAACACGGAAATAAGTCTTGCGAATTTCCGCTGCCGTATGTCCGCCAAATTCCTGCTCAACGGTAGCCATCATCGTTTCCGTTTCTGACGCATAAAAATGCAGCACTCCAGCAGCGGATGCATCAATCCCCGCCTTTTGAAACAATTCAACGTCCGCCTGACGCCGCTCTTCACTGCCCTCGGCCCAATTCATAAACAATCGCTGCTCCGCACCGGCTGCACCTTCTTTAATCTCACGAGTCGCAGGCTTGGCCGCACTCATATTGCTCATATAGACCAGACGCCCCTCAGCAGGAAACATGGCCGCCAGCTCTATTCCAAAGAAATCCAACTGAGCCGCATAACTTTTCAGATCGCCTTTGTCTGCAAACTCCACAATCCATCGCTGCTCTCGCTTCGCGCCACCGCGGCCGGGACCCCCACTCCCAAGCGGCCGTCCGCCGGTTCCATCAGCGCTTCCGGGGCTTCCGGTGTTTTTGGAACCGGTGAATTCGTTCGGAGCGACAACGGCGGCGGCGTTTTCGGAAACTTCTACCACCTGCTCGACAACCTCTTCCAATTCTGTGACGTCCGTTTCTTCGTTTGCAAGGGACGGATCGTCGGATGCATCTTCAGGAGATTCAACATTGGGTGTCGCGTTCGGATCACCGTCTTCAAAGCCACCATCGCCGGGTGGCAACATGATGACTTGCTTCTTCTGCGGCGTGGGAAGCAGATTTGACAGCCAAATGAAGATCATCACGATCAGCGTCAATACAGCGAACAAAGCAACTGTGGAGAGCGCTGATACGGTAATGTCGTATTTTGTGAGCTTAATATGCGGCGAACGCACCGGACGTGTCGTACGGGTGCCGGGCTTTTCAGCAATCGACATGAGACGAAACTTTCAGGACGCAGGACAGGGATTTCGATCGACAAAGTGACCAGACAGAGAGGTGTACGCCGCGTTTTATCGAATTGAGGGCATTCTGACAAAGAACTCGCCGCTATCCACAGAAAAAATATCGCCCGGCCGCATGAAATTCTTCAGACTGCGCCAAATCCACTAAAACCCGCTTTTTGCTGTGATCTACTTTCCCGCTCGACTGCTGCCAATTGCTTACGCGGAATCGTCTCTGTATAACGACACAACGACCGTCCTGTTTAGGAACTTGCCAGAGTGGCGAGAATGTCTCGATTCCTGTTTGCATGATCAATCAACAGACCAGGCCGAAGTTCCGGCAGAGAAGCGCCATACAGAAACCAAAGGAACTCAGATGCGCTCGTTGCGGGCATTGAATCGCTGGAATAAACGATTCCCTTCGTCGAAATCCGTGAGACGCGGGTTGACGCATCTGGAACTGCTGCTCGTATTGTGCGTGATCCTGTTGAATGCGGCACTCTTCCTTCCGTTTATTCAAATCGCCCGTGAATCCGCCCGGCGAGATCAATGCAAGAACAATCTCAAACTCATCGGACTGGCAGTTCACAATTACAACGACGTCCACGGATGCATTCCTGCGGGATTTGAAGTCCCACCTGAGGGCAATTATCTCGGCTGGGGTTGGAATTCCAAAATCCTGCCCTACATGAACGCGGAGGATCTTTATCACAAGATGGAACCTCATATCGCCAAAGGGATTTACGGTCTGCCGAATTCACCCGAATTCCAACAGCGACTTCCAACATTTACGTGCCCGTCAGACATCGGTAGTAAGACGGCGGCTCATGCAATGATTGTCAGTGAGAAGGTCGCCAATGGAATCGTCACCCCAGGAACGGAGGACTGGCGAAATCGACTCCCACATTCCAGTTACTTCGGCAACGCCGGATACCTGCAAGTGGACGCTGGCGGCATTCAGTACAATACGGCGGGCACCCCAACGTCGATCGTGCCACTGATTAACGCGGGAAGCCTGGGACATTTTGGGATGAACCCCTCGCTGAAACAAAGATATTGCGAGCAAAAAAATTTCGGCGGATACTTCGGTCAGAACAGCTATCTCGGATTCGCAAAAGTTACGGATGGAACGAGCAACACGATCATGGCCGGTGAGCGATATTCGCCAACCAATTCAACTTCCGATGCCGTTGGTCACGGAACATGGGTCGGCGTTCCCGACTGCACTCGCGCTCAAGGCTTGGCGATGGTTCTGGCTGACGCGAGCGTGCGAATGAATATCGGAATGCCGCACCGCGAACAGACGACCGGCTTTGGAAGCCTGCATCACGGCGGTGCGTTTTTTCTACTCGGTGATGGGAGTGCTCGATTCATCAAGCAAGAAGTTAATTTGGAAGTGTTCCGAAATCTGTCGGTGATTGACGATTGCCAAAGATAAATCGACTGTCTTACGCGCTAAGATCCCGAGTTCAACATTGGATAACGGAAATTGAAAACTCGGGTAGCCTCATCGCTGCTGGAAGGAATTCTCATGTCACTGTCTCGAATGGTTTTGTTGTTGGGTTTGCTGATCAATTTGAGTATTCCTGCGTTCGGCGATATCGCCGCCGGCCCCCGTGCGCGACCAAAGCCGCCGATGGTGGCACCAGTCAAGGTCGTCGAAGGGAAAGTCGACGACCTAGATCCAAACGCGGTCGCGAAAATCATCATTCCCAGCAGTCTGTTGCCCGATTTGCAGGAGTCATCGTTTGGGCCGCAAGCTTCGAATGACTCTCAATATGCAGGAATGGTCATCGCGGGCTTGGCGTTTTCGGCCTTCGCGATCAGCCTGATATTCGCGTTCAAAAATAATCCGCATCAGAAGAAAGGAATGGTGGCCCTCATCGTGTGCGTTCTACTCGTCGCTCTCTTAGTGCTGTCGAATTTCTTATTCCCCGCGAGAACCGTCGCGTCATCGGCTGATCCATTGAAGACTCAACCCCAGATTATTATTGAGATCCAGAAATACGGACACGAAGTCACCCTGATCCTGCCGAGTCGCAAGTGACGCGAGTTGAGGAACAATTCTGATGTCTGCATCGACGCGACACGGCGTTGCATTAGTTCACGCGACAGCGATTCCATCGCTCGTCGTTGTCGGTTGTGCATTGGCGGCGGCGGCAGCACCGATCGGAGTTTCCATCATTGCCGTGTTCCTGTTTGCCGGGCCGCACAACTGGATGGAAGCTCGGTATTTTCTGACGCGGATGCCAGCGCGCTGGGGCGGACTCGCACCGTATTTTTCATTGGGTCTGGCTGGATCCTTGTTTCTCACCGGGATGTTCGCCGCCCTGCCCAAGCTCGCTGGAGACAATTCGGAACTCGGCCTGATTGTGATTGCAGTCTGGAATTCATTGCTGACAGTCTGGATCATTTCACTCGCTCACCTCCGCAGTCGTCAGAACCCGCGTCGCGATTGGCCGTTTCTGATTCCGATCGGCTTTGGACTGATCGCCGTCAACTGGCTGTCGCCGCTCGCCTGGAGTCTGGCACTTGTTTATCTGCATCCGCTTCTGGCGCTGGCATTCCTGGACCGAGAGTTACAGCGAAAACGTACCTGGCAGAAATCCTTTCGCATTGGTTTACTGCTCATTCCAGTCTGTCTGTTTGGTTTGGCGATGCAGTGGGCAGCCGCTCCGGACGTTGCCGGAAATGATCTTCTGACCTGGCAGATCACGCATCATGCGGGAGCTGGAATCATCCCTGGAGTATCGACACATTTTCTTGTCGCTGCGCACGTCTTTCTGGAGCTTTTACATTATCTGGTTTGGGTCGTGGTGATCCCGCTGGCGGGCAGGCGAAGCGCGTTTTGGCGGATGCGAGACGTCCCACTGGCGCGCCGTTCCGCCAACTGGCGACGACTGCTCTCGACGGTCGTCGTGGCCGGCGCTGTGGTAATGCTGGTTCTCTGGGCTGCGTTTCTGACGGACTATGCCTGGACTCGCAATGTTTACTTTACAGTCGCGATCCTGCACGTCCTGATGGAAATTCCATTCCTGTTGCGTTCGCTTTAAGAAACTTTATTCTCCAAGAGGCACGTGATGGAATATTCGGTCGACGAGCTATGGACGTTTCTTCCTCGCGGTTACCTGCTGACAATCCTGATCGAAATCCCGATTCTGTTGTTCGGCCTGTCGCCGAGTCATCCGCCGGGCAGACCACTGATTGCCGGTTGCTGGTTGACCGCCTGCACCTATCCCGTCGTGATCCTAGTTCTTCCATGGACGGTCGGCGTTCGATGGGGACACTTGGCGTATCTTGTGGTCGCCGAAACATTCGCACCCGTCGCTGAATGCCTGTTGTTTCGTGCAGCCTTCCCGATCCCAACGACTCGCTCTGCTGCTATTCGGGACATGGCAGCAATCGTGGCAGCGAATATCGCGTCGTTCGCAATTGGACTTTGCATCTACGCCTGAGGGCTTACCGTAGCGAAATTTGCGAATTCTTCCGACAATACGAAAACTTGCCGGAAGTACTGGCGACGTTCGCCACTTCTGCAAACCCCAGAACGATCCGTAGTTCATGCCCGCGTCTATTCAAATCGAAAAACTCCCTGCGGCACTTGAAGTCATGCGAGTCGTGATGGCGTTTGAGAACGAACCATTCGTGATTCTCTTCGACAGTGCGGCTCGGCATCGGGAACGTGACGCTCGATATACAATACTGACCGCCGATCCAGTTGCCGTCACGCGTCTCGATTCGGTCGATGAACGCTGCGACGCCAGCCCTTCGGTACATGCTGCGAGTGACAACGCCGCAAGTCACCCGTTCACAACGCTCCGGCAATGGCAAAAACTTCTTCCAGACTTCAACGGCGAAGAACGCAATTCACTTCCTCCGTTCTGCGGTGGCATCGCGGGACTGATGTCCTACGAACTTGGTCATGCGTTCGAACATACACCGCGTCCAGCTATCGACGATTTCAAAGCACCAGCTCTGCTGGCAGGTCTCTTCGACTGGGCCATTGTCTGGGATCATATCAATGGCACAGTGACGCGTTACGTTCTGCAACTTCAAGATGATCACTCTGCGCGCGTCGATCGGGTCGCATGGATTGACGAACGCCTGCAGCTGAATGCCGAACAAGCCGAAACTTCACAAACTGCACCAGTGGCGCATCATGCTCAAGAACCAGGATTGGGTGGCCGGGGCTGGACTGGACAAAGCGAAGGAAGCCCCTGGGTTTCGGGCTATCGCCCTCCATCCCCGGCCACCCTGAAAGTTAATATTGATGCACCTTCAGACGCGGATTCGTCAGTCCCAATCAGTCCACAGTATCATCGCATCGAACCCACGTCCGAAATCTATTCCGATTTCACACGCGACCAATACACAGTCGCTGTGGAAAAAGTCATCGAGTACATTCGCGCGGGTGACGTCTTTCAAGCCAATCTGTCGCAACGACTCATGGCACCGTGGACCGGCACCGCCATGCAACTCTACGCCAGCATTCGCACAAACAACCCTGCTCCGTTTTGTGGCTTGCTAAAGACGGATGAGTTTTCCATCGTGAGCGCATCGCCGGAAAGATTTCTGAAAGTTGATCGACTGCGACAAGTGGAAACTCGCCCCATTAAAGGCACTCGCCGCCGACCTCGATCACCAATCGCCGATCTGTATGCCAGCGACGAACTATCGACCAGCGAGAAAGACCGAGCGGAAAACGTGATGATCGTTGACCTGTTGCGAAACGACATCTCACGATCCTGCAAATCCGGAACCGTGCGCGTCACGGGATTGTGCGAAGTCGAAAGATTTGAGACCGTGCTTCATCTGGTTTCGACTGTCGTCGGAACTCTGCGTGATGACTGCGACGTGTGGGATCTGATGGCAGGTTGCTTCCCCGGCGGATCAATCACCGGCGCTCCCAAAATTCGCGCGATGGAAATTATTGCTGAACTCGAACCGACGGTTCGCGGAGCCTACTGCGGAAGTCTGTTTTTTCTCGGCCCATGTGGCGACTTTGACAGCAGCATTTTAATTCGCACTTTCACACTCAAAGACGGCCTTGTGCATTTCCCCGTCGGCGGCGGTATTGTTGCTGATTCTGTGCCGCTTGAAGAGTATCGCGAAACACTGCATAAAGCGTCTGGCATGATTCGATCGCTGCGATATCCGTGAGAACGAAACGTTGAACATTATTTTTCTAGTAGTCCAATATCAATGACACTACGACAAGTCCTGATTGCTGTCACAGTCTTGCTGCCATTTCCGGCACTATCAGCGGATGAACAAATTAACCCAACCGCTCCGCAGACACCTCAACCAAATATCGTCTGGCTGGTTTCCGAAGACAATTCAGTTCACTACCTGAAACTGTTTTCAGAGCACGGCGCAGAAACGCCGCACATCGCGGCCTTGGCGGAACACGGGCTGACGTTTAACCACGCATTTTCGAACGCGCCTGTCTGTAGCGTGGCTCGCACAACTCTGGCCACTGGTTGCTACGGACCGCGCATCGGCACGCAGTTTCATCGCCGTTCTGTGGAAGTTCCAATGCCGATTGGCCTGCAGATGTTTCCTGAATACCTAAACCAGACGGGCTATTACACAGCCAACAATAACAAGACCGACTACAACGCCACTGCCGGAAAAAACGTGTGGAATGATTCGTCGAAGAAAGCAACCTGGCGAAATCGCAAGGCCGATCAACCGTTCTTCTATATGCAAAGTTTTCCGGTCTGTCATGAAAGTTCGCTGCACTTCACTGCGAAACAGATGATTTCGGAAAAGACAGTGCACAATCCTGATAACGTATTTGTGGCGCCGTATCATCCCGACACGCCGCTCTTTCGGTACACATACGCTCGCTACCTGGACCGCATCCAACAGATGGACGAACAGGTCGGCGCGGTGGTGGAAGAACTCACGAAAGATGGCCTGCTGGAAGACACGTTCATCTTTTATTTCGGCGATCACGGCGGAGTGTTACCGCGCGGCAAAGGTTATGCTTACGAAAGCGGACTGCACGTTCCGCTGGTCGTGCGAGTTCCTGAAAAGTGGCAGCATCTCACTGACCGAGGACTAGGCTCAGGCGTGAGCGGCTTCGTCAACTTTGTAGACTTCGGTCCAACGGTGTTGAATCTCGCCGGCGTAACGGTCCCCGCGCAGGTCGACGGTAAACCGTTTCTAGGTCCTGGGGTCAAACGCGAAGAAGTGGATGCACGCGACGAAGCGTTTGGTTATGCCGATCGCTTTGATGAAAAGTACGACTTCGTCCGAACGCTGCGGAAGGGGCGGTTCAAGTACATTCGTAACTTTCAGCCTTTTAACTTTGACGGCCTGCAAAACAATTATCGCTATCACATGCTGGCGTATCAGGAATGGCGAACGCTGTACGAATCCGGACACCTCAACGCGATACAGTCGCAATTCTTTGAAGCTCGTGCAGCGGAACAACTCTTCGATATCGAATCAGATCCACACGAAACCAAAAATCTGGCGACTGATCCGAAGTTCGCCGATACGCTCCTTAACCTGAGAGAACGCCTGACGAATCGTCTGAAAAACATGCCGGACTTAAGTCTGTACCCCGAGAGCGTTCTGGCGGAAGAAGCCTTTCAGAATCCGGTGAAGTTTGGACAGGAGCATAAGACTCAGATTGCGAATTTGGTCGATGTCGCGAATCTGAGTCTGCAGCCATTCAACGAAGCTCGTCATGCAATCCAATCGACACTAGCATCAGACGACGCCATGACCCGCTACTGGGGACTAATCGTCTGCAGTTCACAAGGCGCTGCGGCTCGCGAATTTGTTCCGGCTGCCAAAAATCTCGCCGCCGATGACAGCAACCGCTTGGTGCGAGTCCGCGCGGCGGAGTTCCTTGGTTTGATTGGGGCCGCAGACCCACAAGCCGTGATTATCGACGCCATACACAAATCGAATTCCGCCATCGAAGTCGGCTTGATGCTGAATACTGTCGCATTGCTAAGGGACGGAAAACCTGGCTACAAGTTTGCCATCGACAAAGCGACCATTTCGCCCGCTATGCGAAACAACGACACAGTCCAACGTCGCCTTGAGTATTTGTCGCCGTAGAGCGGACTTAAATCGAACACTGAGGTCACCACGGGCGAGACAACGCTACGGTGAATGGATCACGACCTGGGACAGGTCGTGCTACGTACGCAGATCTGTCCACAGATCTGCACCCTTCGGCATGATCGAAGGCAATTGGTTGTCCGAAAGCAGAATCGGGCGTTGGATTCTACTCCCAGCACCACAGACCCGAGGCCGCTTCGGTTGCATTCACCTTCGCTGGGCTTCACAATCGCGGCCGTTTCAGTGTTTCGCTATCTGACTCGCGTCCGCTTTTTCAGGGGTCCTCCGTCCATGAATCCTTCCATGCAATCCTCCCGCCGTACATTCCTGCAGTCAACGTCTGCCATTGCAGCGTCGTTATTTGTGAGCGGTCTTCCCGCTGCAACTTCATCGCAAGACAAACTTCGCATCGCCGTAATCGGTTGCGGTGGTCGAGGTGGCAGCAATCTGCAATCTGTCTCATCGGAACACATCGCAGCGCTGTGCGATGTGAACGCCAACAATCTCAACAAAGCTGCCGAGCAACATTCTCAGGCCCGACGCGATACCGACTTCCGACGCATCTTTGATCATCCGAATGACTTCGATGCGGTCGTTGTGAGTACCTGCGAACACACTCATGCGTTCGCAACTTTGCCCGCATTGCAGCTTGGAAAACATGTCTACTGCGAAAAGCCGCTGACGCATAGTATTTCGGAAGCTCGCATCATTCGTGAAGCTGCCGCGAAGGCTGGCGTCGCGACGCAAATGGGCACACAGATTCATGCGGAAAATAACTATCGCCGAGTCGTCGAATTGATTCAGACTGGTGCGATCGGAAAGGTTACTGAATGCCACGTGTGGGTGAATCGAGCCTGGGGATTGCAGTCTCCTGAAGAAGCGAAGGCACACGGCGATATCGTAGCAGTGCAGGATCGCCCGACGAACGCGGATCCGATTCCTCCGGAATTGGATTGGGATCTGTGGGTTGGACCAGCTCCGGAACGACCTTACAACAACGTCTATTTCCCCGGACCAAAATGGTATCGCTGGTGGGACTTTGGCAACGGCACAATGTCAGATCTCGGCAGTCACTGGGTGGATCTTCCGTTCTGGGCGTTGAAGCTGAAAGCTCCGAAGACGATCGAGCCCTTTGGTGGTCCGGCACATAAGGAGCTTGCTCCAGCATCAATGCATGTGCGATACGAATACGCGGCGAATGGCGATCAGCCGGAAGTCGCATTGACCTGGTATCAAGGCACGCATCGTCCGGAGATTCTCAAAACCGCTGGCATCAATGACTGGGGCAGCGGCGTGTTGTTCGTCGGCGACAAGGGCATGCTGGTCTCCGATTACGGTCACTACAAACTGTTGCCGGAAGACAACTTCAAAGACTTTAAACCGCCAGAACAGTTTATTCCGGCGTCACTCGGACACCATAAAGAATGGATTCACGCCTGTAAAACCGGTGCTCCGACGACCTGCAATTTTGAGTACTCAGGCTGGCTGACCGAAGCCAATCATCTCGGTAACGTCGCGTATCGCGTTGGCAAGAGGCTGGAATGGAACGCTGCCGAAATGCGAGCCACGAACGCTCCGGAGGCGGATCCGTTTATCAAACGCGAGTATCGAAAGGGCTGGAGTTTGACGTAACAATCAGGCACACGACGCAAATAAAAAAACTAATCCCCATCGAAAGTTCATTCATGCAGTCCCGGAATTCGAAAATCGGACTCGTCCTGTTCACGATCTATCTGATCGTGTACGGCGGGTTCGTGTTTCTCAATGCGTTTACTCCTGAAACAATGGAAGCTACGCCGATCGCTGGCCTTAACGTCGCGATTCTCTACGGCTTCGCTTTGATCATAGGAGCGATCGCACTTTCAGGACTTTACGGATTTCTGTGCCGCGAAAAATCATCCTCAAACAATGAGGAGCCGCGAGCATGATTCATGAACTTTCATGGAAAGCCGTGATTTTCTTTTCGATCTTCGTGGGCTTTACGCTGGGGCTGAGTTTCTGGCTGGGACGAAAGGCAAAGTCATCGGAAGGTTTCTTCGCAGCTCACGGACAGATCCCGTGGTTCGTTAATGGAATTGCGTTTGCTGGTGACTATCTGTCAGCGGCGTCGTTCCTTGGTATCTGCGGCATGATTGCGTTTTACGGCTACGACGGATTTCTGTATTCAATCGGGTATCTCGCCGGCTGGATCGTCGCGTTGTTTGTCATCGCCGAACCCATGAAACGAATGGGACGATTTACATTCGCCGACGCTCTCGATTCGAAGTTCAATTCGCCTGGAATTAAACTGGCGGCAGGCATCAGCACACTGGCTGTCAGTATTTTCTATCTGATTCCGCAGATGGTCGGTGCCGGAGTTCTCGTGCAGCCGTTGCTGGCACTGCCACATTGGGTGGGCGTCGTTCTTGTTGGAACAATCGTAACTTTGATCGTTGTGACTGCAGGAATGGTCTCAACCACCTGGGTACAGTTCCTCAAAGGCACGCTGCTGGTTTTCTTTAGTGCGATTCTGACATGGATGATTCTGCAAAAAGGCTTCACGGTCGAAGAAGGTGGTATCGATGGCCACAAGTTCCAGTCTCTCACTGTTACGGCGGATGACTTAGCAAACGATGATGGAACTGTTGGAACGTTGACAAACGTTGATGTCCTGCCAACACCAGAAGGTTGGGAATCCACAAAGCAGTCTTATGTGCACTTGAAGAATCGTGAAACGCAACTGACATCCGTATGGCATGTGATTAAGCCTGCCACGGATGGTGATCCAATAACGCTGACTGAGGCTCAGACGGTTACTACACTGACAAACGGCAATTTGCTGATCAACGGACTTCCGCTTGGAACAAAATCTGGCGAGGCTGTATTGCATCCGATTGGCTACCTGAAATCATTACCGGACGGTCAGACAGAAACTGGCCCGTTATCGCCGGTTGAATTCTTCAGCATTTTGCAGAAAAGCGAAGTTGTGCTGTGGAAGAGCGAAAAGATCAAGGCTCCGGATACGACTGAAGTCTCTGTGTATTATCAGAAGGTCACTTCCGGTTCGCAGGTTTTGCGTCCTGGTGAACATCCGACATTCAAGGGCATTCGCAGCGACAAATTTTCGGACAAGATTAACTTCCTGTCTTTAATGCTCGCACTGTTCTGCGGCACGGCATCTCTGCCGCATATTCTGATTCGTTACTACACCGTGAAGGACGAAAGCAGCGCGCGGAAGAGTACGATTGTTGGCATCACAAGCATTGGATTCTTCTATGTCCTGACGCTCTATTTGGGCCTCGGTGCAATGACCAGCGGTTCGCTGGATTTGTCCGACACCAACATGGCGGCTCCGTTGCTCGCGAAAAGCATGAACACATGGCTGTTCGCAGCGATTTCTGCCATTGCGTTTACGACAGTCCTTGGCACGGTCAGCGGATTGATTCTGGCGTCAGCCGGCGCTGTGACGCACGATCTGATGAGCAGTGCGTTCGGCATCCAGATGAATGATGATGAAAAGGTGCGAGTCGCAAAGATATCATCTGTTTTCGTCGGTGCGATCGCGATCGTGCTGGGAATTCTGTTCAAGGATATGAACGTGAGTTTCCTTGTCGGCTGGGCGTTTAGTGTGGCGGCATCCGCAAATCTGCCGTCACTCGTAATGATTCTGTTTTGGCCGCGCGTCACTCGGCAAGGCATCATCACAGCCATCGTCGTCGGCATGGTTTCATCGCTCGGATGGATTCTGCTGAGTGCGGAAGCGTTCGAAAAGATCTACGGTCTGGACGTGCTGAAGACACCGGCGATCGTGCCGTTCAGCCAGCCCGGTATCGTGACGATTCCGCTTGGATTTCTAACGTTGGTTGTTGTGTCACTGATGACGAAACGACGTGAAGATTCATGAGTTAATACACATGATGAATGGAAGCACTTGTCCCGAGGCTCGAGCCTCGGAACACACTGCTTCGAAGGCTGCTGCCTCCAGCGCTAAATGCGGTTCGTCTTCCCGAATGCAATCCGAACGGATACGCTGTGTCTGAGGTGCGCGACAAATAGCAGTTTCGAGGAAATTCGGAGATTTTTCAGAGGAGGATTTTGTTGTCAGCGGAAGACTTCGTTTGACCCGACTCGGAGAGGAGGACGGCTGCACAAAGTGCAGCCGTGAGAAAGCCTCCTCTCCGAGTCGGGTCAAACGATGCGCCCCCCCTTCCGGAATAGAACTCACCTAAATTTTTTTTGGGGCAGATTGCTATTTGTCGCGCACCCCACGCTGTGTCTGCATGCTGCCTGCGATTCCCACATTTCCGGAGATTGAAATCATGAATAATTCTTGCGTACACTTTCGAATGTTCCTGGTAATAACTGCATGCACCGCGATGGCGGGATCTTGCGGCGTGTCATTTGCCCAGGCTGACGAGATCAAAGAAAGTAACAACCAGCAACTGCGTCAGCCAATGGAGGGCCCTCCAGGCTTTAGGCCTCCGATGCTAATGATGCAACACCGGTCGCAGGAACACCAAGGCCCCGGCCCACAAAGTCATCGACCAGAAATGCATCAGCCGGCGGGACCATTCGCTGAAGATCAGAAACGAATCGCGGCATTGACGGAATCTGCCGAACGCCTTTCGCACGCAGGATTGCCGGATGCCGCTCATGGTCTGATGGAACGTGCCGGACAGATTAAGCGAGAGCTTGCAGAGAAGCAGGAACGAATTCAGCGTGAAGAACACGAACGAGCAAAGGCAAAAATGCGTGAACAAAAAGAACAAGCTCACCATCAGCAACGACTGATGGAAGAACGAAAGATGGACCAGCACCGTGATCGAGCCGAGCACGCTGATCGCCCTGCCCTGCCAATCCATGAATTGCACGAGCAGCTGGTACAGCTGCGACGCGAAATGCACAGTATCAATCAGAAAGTTTCGCACCTGACTGAAATGATTGAACATCATCACCGAGCGCAGGAGCGTCGCGGTCACCATGAAGATATGGACGAAGACGATGACGACGAAAAGCATAATCGCGAAGACAGCGATGATGATGACGACGAAATGCCTGATCGCGATGAAAATGGTGACGACGAAGGCGAAATGCATGATCACGATGAAGACAGCGACGATGAAAAGCATGATCGCGAAGACGACTCTCAATCAGACAAATAGTGTCCGTAAAGAATTGCAGGTTTCTTGCTCTTGTTCCAAGGCTTCAGCCTTGGAACAAGCTTCACTCACATCATTTTGCACCGAGTGAAGAACACGATTCGACTCACCGTCCGCAGCCTCCTCTTCTTTTAAGCGGCGATGTTTGCTTCGCAACATCATCAAGGAACAAGGAATCGCCATCAATACAGTCGCCGTTATCAGCAAAACACCCTGACAAAAGCAAGTGGCCAGACACACAATCGTTCCCGTAAAACGCGAAGACCATGCAGTCCGTCGATATTCAAATGAACGATCGTCAAGCCGGTAAAAACGCAGTCCAAATGCTACGCAAGATGAATCGATAAACCCCGAATTCCACAGCCGATAGCAACATCGCGCTCGCCCTTCTGGATTGCAGCCTCAAGCGCCAACGGCTCTGTCAAATGGCGAGCTGTAAGCTTCTGTGATTCGTTCTCGGACTAAAGTCCGCGATAAATACGTATTACTGCCATGAGTTCCGTATAACGAGTTATTAGAACTCTTTCAGTGCCCGCCACTTGACCGCTCACATCCAAACAACGACAGTTCTCCGCCACCATACCACAACGAGTTATTGATGAGAAAAAAACTGGCCTCGCGTCATCGTCAATCTGAATTGATGGATGATCCTGCGCTGGACCATGATGCACATCGACACGCACTCGAAAGTCTGGGACGTATTAACTGGTTGAGCCAATCCGATAAATCCGTCTGGGCGGTGATTCTTCGACAAGCCAAAGCACATACGCAGGGCCGACCGCTGACGATACTCGATATCGCCGCCGGCGGTGGTGATCTCGCAATCCGATTGGCCGGTCTTGCAAAACGCGATGGTGTTTCAGTGACGATTGACGGATGCGACATTAGCCCGACTGCTTTGAAGTTTGCCTCAGATCAGGCGACAGCCGCGAAGCTGAACAATGTCAGATTCTCGCAATGTGACGCGCTTCATCAGCCATTTCCGCAGCCAAAATATGACATTGCGATGTGCAGTCTGTTTTTGCATCATCTCAATGAAGAGGATGCCGTTCTGCTTTTGCAGCGCATGAAAGCGGCCGCAACACAACTGGTCCTGGTTGACGACTTGCGCCGCACTCGTTTCGGATATTGGCTGGCTTGGCTTGGATGCAGGATTCTGACTCGTTGTCGTGTCGTTCACGTTGACGGACCAATGTCCGTTGAGGGAGCTTTCACAACCAAAGAAGCAAAGTCGATGGCAACGGAGGCAGGACTTACAAATGCAGCAATCACTCATCGCTGGCCGCAACGATTTCTGCTGACATGGTCTCCAGCCGATGGAGACACAGATGTCTCGTCGTGAATCTATTGACTCCCAGCACTTCGACGTCGCAGTGATCGGTGCAGGAATTGCCGGATCGATGGCCGCGTTGCTGTGTTCCCGAGCCGGACTGCGGACAGTTCTTCTGGAACGACATCGTTTCCCTCGCGACAAAGTCTGTGGTTGCTGTGTGAACGGACGAGCGTTGCAGATTCTGCAGCGAGCTGGTTTGGAATCCGGACTTCGCAAACTGCTACCGACAACAACATCCTCTCTGACTATTCAATATCGTGGTCGGAAACTCAACATGGCGATGCCGCAAAGCTTTGCTGTTTCGCGGCGAGCGATGGATCAGTGGCTTGTGGAGGAAGCTGTAAGCTCCGGCTGTCAGTTTATCGACAACGTGACAGCTACGGTTCAACCGCTGCCGTCCGCATCGGACGACTGGCGAAGCGAAGTTGTGGATGTGCCCGCAGGAGACCGCCCGAACGAACGCGAGATTCAGCTTCGATTCGTCAATCGCCAAACCGCAAACGAAAAGCCCCCCGCTGGCAACGAGATGACTTCAGCCGACTCGCGGATGTTCTCCAAAGTCATACTTGTCTGCGACGGCCTCGGCCATCCAAGCCTGCATCTCATCCCCTCGTTCAGCGCGGAAGCGGAAGCGGGCTCTCGAATTGGATTGGGAGCCGTGTTTCCTCGCGCCGCCGCAGACGACTGGATCAGGCAGGGCGAAGTTTTAATGGCCGTCACGTCAAACGGCTATGCGGGTGTCGTGGAGATTGAGAACAATCAATTGAATCTCGCCGCTGCGGTCGATGCCGCGTATCTCAAAAAGTCAAATTCGCCGCTGGATGCTCTCGCGACAATTTTCCAATCGGCAGGCACTCCCATGCCGCAAGCACTTGCGAACGCGACCATCAAAGGCACTGTTCCATTGACGCGAACCGCTCGCCGCATTGCTGGTCATCGCTTGCTGCTGCTGGGTGACTCAACAGGCTACGTCGAACCATTCACTGGCGAAGGAATGGCCTGGGCTCTGACGGCAGCAACCGCCATTGCTCCGCTTGTGGTGTCGGCGATTCGCGATGACTGGTCGGACGCAATCATCGATCGCTGGCAATCAACTTTCCCGGGCATCGTCGTTTCGCAGCAGAAAATCTGTCGACTCCTGTCGTCGGCTCTGCGTCATCCTTGGTTGTTGCCTCCCATCCTGACAACATGTCAGTTTTTCCCGTCGTTGACACAGCAAATGGTCAGCCGGATCAATCGTGTTCCTGAAGCGTTGGAATTTATTTGATGAATGGATTTAAGATTCTTGGCCTGGGCACTGCGTTGCCAGACCATACAATTTCGCAAGCCGCTATGGCCACGTTTGCTGCGACCTGTGTTGCGCCGGAATTGACAGGCTCTAAAAACCCATCCGGTCTGATTCAGGCTTTGTATCGTCGTGCGGGAGTTCAATCGCGTCACAGCGTCCTGCTGGAATCCTCTGATGATGAAGAAGCGACGGCAGAACGTTTTTTTGAATTCGTGAAAGGTCCTGACGACCGCGGCCCCGGCACAGCCCAGCGCATGCACCGCTTCGAAATTGAAGCACCAAAGATCGCATTAAAAGCAACTGCCAATGCCATATCAGAAGCTGGGATCTCTCCTGACGAGATCACTCATCTCATTACCGTCTCGTGCAGCGGTTTCAGTGCGCCGGGAGTGGATTTATATTTGATCGAAAATCTTGGCCTGTCGCCCAACGTTTCTCGAACGCACGTGGGATTCATGGGATGCCACGGGGCACTGAATGGTCTGAGAGTCGCTCATAGCTTTGCTGCCGCTGATCCTAATGCCGTCGTCGCCATGTGCGCTGTGGAACTTTGCACACTGCATCATCAATACGGCTGGGATCCGCAACAGATTGTTGCCAATTCTCTCTTCGCCGACGGTGCCGCAACTGTGATCGGTCGAGCAAATATCAGCCACAACATTCCGTCACAGAATCTTCCCGGCCAACTTGTCGATAGTTATTCTTTCGTGATTCCAGCGACGAGCGAGCTCATGACATGGCGAGTCGGAGACAACGGTTTTGAAATGACATTGTCGCCTGAAGTTCCCGGCGTAATCACACGCACGCTGCCCGGAGCCCTCAACGAATTCCTTGGCCGCAATGGTTTGACGATTGGGGATATCCAAGGCTGGGCCATACATCCTGGCGGCCCCAGAATCCTCGCCGCCACGGCTGAGGCCGCTGGTTTGTCGGATGAACAGATTGATGCGTCCATCAGCGTCTTCCAACGTTGTGGCAACATGTCCTCGCCAACCGTGTTGTTCATTCTTGACGAGCTACGTTCTCGCAAAGCCGCCCTGCCCTGCCTTATGCTGGGTTTCGGTCCGGGGCTGAATGTCGAAATGGCATTGCTTCGATAGAGACCCCATATTGTGTTGCACTGCGATTAACCTGCCATCCAGTCCATACACAGCAGTTTCGCCAGCAGTTCTGCCGCGACATTTCTATGCTTCAACCCGCGAACTTCGGCGAGAAACTGATCAGACAAAATGCTGATGTCAGGTTTCTTCAGACCGGCGGCAGTGAACACATCAATGATCTGCGTCTCGAGTTCCAGAGCCGTTTTCGGTGCGGCGGCCTCACCATCAACGGTTCTCCAGACCTTAAACCATTTATGATTCGCTGTGAGCGATCCGATGCGAGCCTGCAGGCCATCGGACACAATCAGCAGTTCGTTGTACTTCAGGAGAGACGGAATCTCAGCCTTGTAAGTCTGCAACTGTAAATAAGCCGACCAGATCGTCGCATCGGAATCGGCTGCGTTCTTCAGTTCGATGATCGCCAGTGGCAAGCCGTTGACGAATACGACGACGTCAGGCCGACGATTGTGCTGCGCTTCGATCACTGTGAACTGGTTGACGACAAACCAGACATTGGCAGCAGGGTCTGAGAAATCAACCAGCCGCACGTGATCACCGGCAATCGATCCATCCGGTCGCTGATATTCCACTTCGACACCATCCCGCAGCATCTTGTGGAACGCACGATTGCTCCCGACGAATGTCGATGCTTCCAGCCGCAGCACTTTCCGCAGAGCGTCACCAGGAATCTGTGGATTCAGGCGATGAATGGCGTCCCGCAGACGGCCACCAAGACGACGTCACCAAATGACGATCGTTGCGCATCGGGTTCACCTGGAGTGATTTGAGGACCATCGCCGATCGTATAGCCCAGTTCTTCGAACCATTCAAGGGCTGCTTCTTCGACGTGGGATTCGTTGAGTGACATAACCAATTCTCCAGGGGTGGAGGCTCATTCGTATGCGCGGCCCAATGCCTACGGCTGCGATCGTTCCAGTTCAAACATGCAAATTCCCGCGTTACCGTCGATCTCCCATTTCGCCAGCAACAGGACGCCCTTACCGACAACGTTCCAGCGGTAAGCAGATACATGCCCAACTAGAGATGGACGCTCACACATGGTCATAAGACCCGAGTACTCGACCAACGCATCGTCATGCGAATAAAGCACCAAGCAACAGGACGCCGCATCTTCCCGCCAGTCAATTGCGATACGCTCTTTCGTAATGATCACATCGAGCAGGTCCCAATTGGGTTCTGTCAGCGAACACAATGAGTTGAGTTCGGTCACGCTTCCCGTGTACTTCATATTGTTACTCCGGTGACATGTTGCCTTACAAGAGTGATCGCACCAAATCTTCCGCCATGTCCTCATCCACGCAGTTGTCGAACCTTCCCCGAGCCGGATCGACACCAAGTTCCGCCAGCACCTTCTTAGGCACGTCTGTCACCTTTGGAATCACCAGCTTCACTTTGACCTGATACGGAAACTTTCCGCCCCAGACCTTCGGCACCAGATTCTTACCGCCGACACTCGTCGCCTGCCACAGCCCCAACAGCCCGCCGATCTCGTAATGATGCAGCAGGCAGTAGTCACCGGCCTTGATCTCCAGTGGCCACGGCTTGTTGGAACCGAACAGATTCTTTTCGACGCAGTCAAGGTATGTGTTACTGCTGCATTCGAATATGAAAGTTGGTGGTGTCATCAGATAGCGTGTCCGCCGATGGATTCGTTGAGGTTCATGTTTTGGGAAAATTCAATCGATGGGTGTTCTGAATCTTGTCCCGCCACTCGTCGGAGAGCTTCGCCTCCGTCGCGAATTCCGGCCAGCGTCTGACGGCTGCCTGCACTTCCTCGATGATTGTTAAAGCGCGACCCCGCTTCATCACAGCGGCCTTCGAGCATGCCTCGAAATCGGCCATCGTGAAGCCGTCTCGTTTCCCATTCAGCGTCATCTGGTGCGTGGCGGTCCACGAACCCGATGCATTGTAACTGTAAGTCACATCGAACGCCGGCGCAAGTGACCACTCGCCCCCCTTATTCATAAGGAAGGCGATGTTCTTGACGTGGTCGTCCTGATTTCGCGCGACGATGTTGAAGACCATCCGCCGGAACTGCTCCTCGACCGCCGCCATCGGCAGCTTGAATTGGCGGATCGTCAGCAGCGCCTGCTCGTAGGCGTAGGCTCCAGCCTGGTTGAAATCGAAATGCGCGAGCGCGCAGAGCGACTGCATGTGCAACTTATGCCCTGAGCCAACCGGTCAAAGCGCCGAGTCATGAAGTGTCGCCGCCCGTTTTCCTCAAGTAAGCGGCACTCCGTCATTGTGATCCCCGCCGCCCTGGCCATCAAGTAATAAGCAAATTCGATGGTTCCATAGCCTTTGGGATCTTCGAGTTCTTTGTCCTTGTTGCCTGCCACGCCATCGAATTTGAGCAGCCAGTAATCGAACCCTTTGCCCGCAGCGACCTGCCCGGAGCGCACTTCGTTCGTATCGCGGTTCCACGCGATCACCGCCTTGGCCCGCGCACCACCGGCGGACGTGCCCACGCGCAAGATGTCCCGCAGAACTTTCTCTTTCCCGGCCTTGTGGAAATGCCCCTGCAAGTCGTTGCGATGCGTCAACACTTCGCCAGCCAACCGCAACAATGCATCCACTTCGATCTTTGTCGCCTTGCGCGGCTTTGGGCCAAATGCCGGGGCAAACTCCAGCGCCCCCATGCCCCGAGCACCCGTGTAGCAAAGCCGCTCGACCGCGCTAAAACTGTCCGCCGTGCGCCCTTGCGTCGCCAGCCATGCGTCAATCAGGGAGTTGCCGAACTTGTCCGGCAACGAATCCGCCAGCAGGCCCGGCAGGCCGTGAAACGTGTTCCGTGGCAGCGCCGGAAATTCATAGACTCGCTCGCTCAGCGGCATCGCGACCGGCGAAAGTTCGATCCCGCTCGACGCAAACTCCCGGTCGTATTGGAACGCGGTGATCTCGCGCCCCTCATCGAGCGAAACTGCACCGATCGTCCGGCCCCAAAGCTGAACCTCCGCAATCATGATTCGTCACCCCACGTCCACTTCTTTGGCTTCGCAGGTGCCGCTTTTTTGCCCGAGGCACGCTGACGTTTTCGGCCCTGCTTCTTCAATTGCTCCATGGGGCTCGCCATGACCTCTGGGACGAGACTCTCGAAACGCTCCAGCAAATCCAGCGTCCGGCACACTCGCAAAAAACCCGAGAGCTGTGTCGCCACCGCGCCGGATTCCAGCCGCTCCACCGTCCGTTTGGAAACGCCCGCCTGTTCCGCCAGCGCCGCCTGCGTCAGGTTGCGCGCCAGCCGGACGCTGGTCAGTCTCACACCCAACTCCTTCAGAATGCTGTCATCGGTCAACTGTGCTGTAATTTTCATAATTCGCCTAATATGGCGATTTGTTTCAACAAATCAAGTGTATTCGCCACAAATGGCGAATTAAATTATGTCGCCACTCGTATCGACTTGTTGGCGTTGAACGGAGGCAATTCGCCTATTGAAGCGAAATGTTGAAAAGGAAACAGAGCCACGAGAACGGCGGTGGTGGGGCATCGTCATCTTCGGGCTCATGCTGTTGTTCATACTGTTGCGGCCTAGGCTGTTTCGGCCACTCTCAGCAGCTTCGGAAGCAGCGTGTCGCGCACGGCGGCGAGGGTGCGGCATTGTTTGAGTTTGCCCCAGACCTTCGGCACCAGATTCTTGCCATCGTCGCACGTCGCCTGCCACAGCCCCAGCAGCCCGCCGATTTCGTAATGATGCAGCAGGCAGTAGTCGCCGGCCTTAATCCCCAGCGGCCACGGCGTGTTCGAACCGAAGAGATTCTTTTCAACGCAGTCGAATTACGTCGAGCTGCTGCATTCGAAAATGAAAGTTTGCAAACCCATAGTCCCAAAACCCTCTACCAACACCCCCACTAATGACAATCAAATTCCAGTCAACGTCTACTAATGAAAGGCCTTCATCGCCACCAACGCTCGCTTTAGGCTCGGAGAATTCGCTGCCGCCCTCTCTGGGTCCCATTTGGTTTTTACAAACGCACAAACGACTTTGTTGTAACTCGGTCCGATGTTGGCGTTTCCAATTGGCAATATCTGCCGTAAGGACTTGTTGCGACACTTTGCTCGGACAACATTAAAAAATGTTCCTTGGGATCAATCAGCTGATCGGGGTTTTGGTCGAAGTTCTTGGTCGCTATTCCGAAATAAGTTGCCAGTGCGACTCTGTCCGCCAGCATCCAAGATTCAGTTTCTCGCACTGCCACGCGAAACCACAGACGAGATAGCAAAGCATTACCAGCTAGGGCTGTCCAACTGCCGATCAATTCTGGAGCGCATTCGCCGCGATCAAGATCTGTTAACACCAATGTTGCAATTCCTTTAGACGCCATATCTAGGATCGCAGGAATACGCTTCTTGATCTGCGTGAAACCGTGCTTATTATCTGGGAATCCCTGAACGAGCTTTAGCCTCACCCCGACTTTGGACGTCACATTCTGGTACTCAACGAGCCGTCGGACGACTTCGCATGACAACTCGTCTTCGGCGTATGCGTAACAGTAAATTTGCTCCATCATTAAAGGTCTCCGATGGATTCTGATGTTTGTGGCAACAGAATATCGGCGGCTGACATTCCGGACTTCATCGCAGCAATATCTTGGTCAGAAGGCATTTGAACGATCGTTGGTTCACCATTCTCTCCAGGCTTCAAAATCAGAAACGTGCCGGAGAAACTTGTGTCTGACAGCAACGCCGGACTGTGCGTTGTTATGACTACCTGTCCGCCCGCTTTTCTTCGCGAACGACGAGCATCCGAGATGAGTTTGGGAATCTGCTCAACAATTCTTCGGTGCAACGAAAGCTCGGGCTCTTCAAGCAGAATCAGGTTGTCAGTTGACAGCAATGTCCAGATCAACGCTATGAGCCGTAGAGTCCCGTCAGAAAACTGGTCTTCGCGTTGCCATCCAGCCAATGGGCGCCAATGTACATATCGCATTTCAAGATGTGGCCGACCTGTGATCCCCCTTAACGAACCGAAGCTCTTCGAAGTGCGGAATGACATCCTTCAGTATCGATTCAATTCGTCGCAGACGCGAAGTTTGTGTTTTGCCAGAAACAGCGGCAATTTCATCAAGAAAGCCTTGGCCAAAAGGATCCGATTCGGTGTTTCGCGTTACAAAAATGTCACTGAACTTCAGGAGCTGAGGAACCAAGTGAAGATAGAGTGTCTTTTCAAAGAAATAGGCAATTTCGCGAAAGTCTGTATTGGAGTTTACCTGCTCCAAATATGTTTCGGTTAATCGCTCGGGATCCTCAACATCACTTTCTACGGGTCGAACCAAAATTGATTCTCCGCAGCGGTACACCTCTTCCTTCTTTACGACACCCTTTCGTTTTCCGCCCTGCTGACTGGTGATCGCCAGCACATATCGCCATTCAGGAGGATCCGCTTGTTCAGCAAGAGATTCCCGCAACTCGACTTCAATTTCAACATCTGAGGGTTGTCGTGCAGCTAAACACCGAATCTTTTTCACCCCCCCGCGAGCCCCGACGGATTGTTGCAGCCCACCGCCACGCGGATTAACCAGGTCACGCATGAAGCGAAATACATCGAGCAGATTGGATTTACCCGAGGCGTTAGGGCCAATCAAACAAGTAATTTCAGATAATTGAACATCGACGTCTCTGAAGTTGCGCCAGTTACGGATTTTGATTCGCGAGATAAACATGAATACACCTAGTTTGGTATGAAATTATCGCGTTCAGTGAGATGTCAATCGCTGACTACTGAAGATATCGATCCGATTCTGCGGTCAAGTTACACCGGGGCAATCGCACTGATCATGGTGTCTGTTTTTCGATATGTCCATGCAAGTGCCTCCTCGTTTGCGTTGGACGCACCACTCACGCTCAACTCCCCGCTTCAGCAGCTTCGGCCGCAGGGTGGCGAGGGCGCGGGATTCTTCGGAATTTGCTTTTATTCTCGTCATCAATGGCGAGGTGAATTCGACGAAGCGGTAATCATTATTCCCGTTAAGTACGGCGAGTTGGAAGGTGTTGAACCAATCGGACAGGACTCGCTGGTGTCCGCTGGTGCCGGTCATGTTTTGGATGGCGTGTGTGCGCAGCGCGTCGGAGCGGGCCAGAAAGTAGCCGAACTGCGGCGGGAGCGGCATCATCGACCAGCTTTCCGATGGTCGGTTGCTTTGCATGAGCCTGTAAATGGGACCAGCGTGCTTCCTGCGGCAGCCAGAAGACGTTCTCCGCTTTGTATTCGTCCGGATCTTCCGGGTTGGCACCTTCGTACTGGCCTTTGCCCTCGATCAGCGTGGCATGGTGCTCGTCAAAGGTGTCGCTGATGTATTTGAGAAAGATCAGACCCAGGACGACGTGCTTGTATTCCGCCGCGTCCATGTTGTTCCGCAGCTTGTCGGCGGCAAGCCAGAGCTTGGCTTCAAAGCCGATGTTCGCCGAGGAATCTGTTTTCGCTGCTTTCTTCTTAGCCATAGGTCGTGTACTTGGTGCCGACGGTCGCTTGACGAAAGTCTGGCGTTAATGAGGATTGCTGAATGATCGGAGATCGGGCAAGTCACCCTAGGCTGAGAATTGTAGCCCTCGGTCTGGCGAATGCTACGCAACGAGAATGCAGCCTTGTTACGAGGCTCCATTGCTGACTTCTCTGTGCTCTCCGTGTCCTCCGTGGTAAAAAACCGATCGCAGTTTTCACCACGGACAACACAGAGTTCACGGAGGAATGCCTGGGGACACATTTCAGGCAGCATTGCCTGTGTGATAGACTCCACTTCAGACCGATTAACAAATAATAGTACTGATTGAATCAGCCGCTCGTGACCACCACAAATCTGTCGCATGCAAATCGAATCATCGTGATGACACGTTTTCCTGAACCGGGTAAGACGAAGACACGATTGATACCCGCACTGGGACCAGACCGCGCGGCAAATTTGCATCGTTGTTTGATCGGGCACACGCTGGATGTCGTCTCTCACTGGACGCGGGATCATGATTGCCATGTCGAAGTCCGATACTTTGGCGGCGATAAAGAGTTGTTCCGAAATCAATTTGGAACACAGTTCGTGTATCGGCCGCCGTCTGAAGGACCGCTCGGAGACCGCATGAATGCGGCTGTCGCGGAGGCATTCGCAGACGGTACCAAACGTGTCGTTGTGATCGGGACGGATTGTCCGATGCTCGACGAGACTCATCTGACAAACGCCTTCCAGCAGCTAAAAGATCGTGACGTCGTTATCGGCCCGGCAACCGACGGCGGCTATTATCTCATTATTCCCGCGATGAATGAAGCAGCACAGATCACCGATACGTTGCAGCGATTAATAAACATTCCGGATGTGGAAATCATAGTCGCTGACGGCGGCAGTGCTGATCGGACAGTTAAGCTCGCTCAAGCCGCAGGAGCCAGCGTGGTGCAATGTCATCCGGGTCGTGGAAAGCAAATGAATGCAGGAGCCACGCTTGCCGGCGGCGAAGTTTTATTATTTCTGCACGCAGATACACAGTTGCCAGATGGAACTTGTGCATGGGTGCTTAACGGCATCGCGTCGTCCAGCCAAAACCCTCCTACCGCAACACCGGCAACGGCGGCGCGGCCTGAGGCTCTTCTGACGGATAGTCGAAGCCCAGGCAGGCGGCGACAGTCGCTGCGATTTGTGATTGAGTCACAGTCGTCCCCTTGATGATCGTATGAGGCGTATCCGGTCCCATCACTGCCATCCAGATATACTCACTGTTCTCGATCTTTTCAC
>Ga0209284_10000678_pt1 | contig 55303 bp, 45 predicted proteins | sample FRY03_FD_187211 | JGI IMG/M metagenome (GOLD analysis project Ga0209284, IMG submission 187211) | Freshwater microbial communities from Lake Fryxell liftoff mats and glacier meltwater in Antarctica - FRY-03 (SPAdes) (version 2) | ecosystem: Environmental > Aquatic > Freshwater > Ice > Glacier...
ATAAAAGTAATTTTTAGTTATCATTTCGATTTGATTTAGTAAAGGCATAAAAAACATTTCAAATTGTATACCAAAAAGTAATAAAATGCTTTATTCGGGTTATTTTAAAATAAGATTAACTAAAAAGATTCTACTGGAAATTGTGTGAAATATCGAGGTTTAAAATTTACCATTAAGATATTAAGCTTCATTAAGTCAATAAAATCCTTAATTTTCTTAATCTCTTAATGGTTTAAAAATGATTACAATGATTAAAGTTTTCAACTTTCACACAAAAGCCAGTAGAACCTTATAATAAGATTAACTAAAATTAGGAAGTGAATTTTGATTTTCAATGTATTACCAAATTGTTAACTTATGATATTTTGGTAATCCCTTTTGATTGTTTTATATTTACATACGCAAAAACAAATTCAGTATTATTGCCACCATGAAAAAACGAAACACAAAGATTTTACTCGTAGATGATGAACCGGATATTTTAGAAATTGTTGTATGTTTGCAACGATTTAGAAAGATTGGTTAACGGGTTCTGCTATTATTTTTGAGTCAAGAGTTTAAAAATGAATTTTTAGAACTCACCATAATAATAAATATACTGAGACTATGCAACAAAAAAACGCTACATTATTTATATTATTATTTCTTGGCTTTATAAGCAGTCTCAATGTTTTTGGGCAAGAAATAATATATGGAACCAACAACTATATCAGCTATCAAAAGGGGACTTTGCCTATTGTTATTTCAGTTCCGCATGGAGGGCAAATTACTCCAAACACAATTCCAGACCGAACCTGTAATTCTCCCACCACTGTCACTGACTCTAATACAATTCAGTTAGCGCAGGAAATTAGTAATTCCCTGTTTCAACTTACCGGATGTTATCCGTATATTATCTATTGCAATCTTAAGCGTACTAAAATAGATTGCAATCGAAATATAAGTGACGGAGCATGCGGTAATCCAGCAGCGGTTATTGCCTGGAATGAATTTCATAATTTTACCCAAACCGCTATAAATTCGGCAAAAAACAATTATACTGACAAAGCTTTTTATATTGATTTACACGGGCATGGACATTCAATACAACGACTTGAATTAGGTTATTCTCTAAGTGCTGCAAACTATAATTTGAGTGATGCGACCCTTAATACATCAACGTACATCTCAGCAAGCACCATTCAAAATTTGGCTTCAAATAATGTTTTAAATTTAAGTCATGCCCAATTGCTCCGAGGTGATTTTGCTTTAGGAACTCTGTTGGGAGACAAAGGATTTCCATCTGTTCCAAGCAAACAAATTCCTGCGCCCGGAACAACTGCTTATTTCTCAGGAGGATATAATACAGAACTTTATACCAATAGCACAATGAATGGAGTGCAAATAGAATGTAATTTTGACGGTGTGAGGAATAATGCTACGAATAGAAAGAATTTTGCAGATGCGCTGTCACCAGTTCTTGTGGATTATCTGGGAATGCATAAGAATACTGTTTTTTCAAATTGTAACTCCCTCTCTGTTGTTGATATGAATGGAGAAGTTATCACCACAAGATTATATCCAAATCCAGTGGCGAAAGGAGAGGCTGTTGTTTCTATCTCTGGTTTGACAGAAAAATACACTCGCTACTTCATCTTCAATGTACTGGGACAGCAAGTAGCTACAGGTAATTTCGAAAATGAAAAAATCAACTTGAAATATAGTTTAGAGAAAGGGATTTATGTATTTGAACTTCGTAATAGCTACACTTCAGTTAATTTTAAAGTTTTTGTGGAATAATCAATTCAAGACCTTTGAACTCTTAAAAAGTTAATTGATTTAGTTAAAAAATTATATAACTTTTTTATTCAAATTTAAACAAAGTTCTTTTTTGAGTAGTAGATTTTACACAACACTTTTGAAGGAATACTAATTTAGTAATTAATGACAAAGGATTTGATTAATAAATACCTACCATTGAACCATCATTTTTTCACAACATTTACTATTAATCCTAAAAGTTCTTTCAAAATAAATTCTCTAAATGAGGAGGAATGGGTGATCTTTTTACTGTATCTTTTTTAACATAAAACATTAAAAAATATCAAGAAAATTAAAGGATGTGGGCCCGGTTGACCACCACTCAATATTGGCGACAATTCAGGTTCAACAGCAATTACTTTTAGATTTGGAAATTTAACTTTCAAAACTTTTGCCACACCGATAATGTGTCCGCCAGTCCCCACTCCTGTGATTATCTAATCTAAACCATTAGGGAAATCGGACATAATTTCTTGAGCAGTAGTTTTTTCGTGAACTTCAACATTGGCTGGGTTGTCAAACTGTTTTGGAGACCAAGCATTTGGAGTTTCCAAGACCAATTCAGCTGCTTTTTCGATAGCACCTTTCATTCCTTTTTCGCGAGGTGTAAGTACGAACTCGGCGCCGTAAATTTCCATTAATTTTCGGCGTTCAACACTCATCGATTCTGGCATTACCAAAACAACTTTGTATCCTTTGACCGCTGCAACCAAGGCAATTCCAATTCCTGTATTTCCAGAAGTGGGTTCGATAATTACGCTATCTGCATTCAACAATCCTTTGCTTTCAGCATCTTCTATCATTGCTAGGGCAATTCTATCTTTGATGCTGTTTCCTGGATTCGCTTTTTCTAATTTAATCCAAACTTCTTTCTTGTTTCCAAATAACTTATTGATTTGAACCACGGGTGTGTTTCCAATGGTTTCTAAAATGTTTTTTGCTTTCATATTTGGTGTTTTATATTCGACTATTGTATTTTTTGCGTTTTTAAGCAATGGCTAATTTACGTAAAAATATTTTAGCGATTAAATTGGTATGGAAACAAAAAAAACTCTTAGACTTTTGAGAGAATAAGAGTTTTGATGTTGTATTTTGTTTATGAAGCAAAGACTATTTATCACTGTAATGGCCTAAAGCAGAAATAATAATTACTACTACTTCGTGGTCGATGATTTCATATATCAACCGGTCTTTTTTGTTAATTTGTCTAGACCAAACATTTTCGCTTTTGTATTTAAGTTTTTCAGGTTTGCCAATTCCAATTGTTGGATGAATTTCTAATTCTGAAAATATTTTTTCGATTTTCGAAATATCTGCCTTCTTACCTGATTTCTTTATTTTCAACAAATGGGCAACTGCTTCTTTGCTTATTTCTATTGAATATCTGCCCATATATTTTTGGTATCTACTTTGGTGTAGTTTTCTTCTCTATAAGCAGGTTTGTGAAAATTTTTGTGGTGCTTTTCTAGTCTTTCAATGATTTTAGGATTTGTAATTTCATTGTTTTGCTCAATTACTTCCACATCAAAAGCTTTCAAAATTTTTTTGATGATGGTAATTTGAGAAATGTCTTTTATGTTTACAGTAAGTGTTGTCATTTTGATAATTAATTAATTTACAAAGATATAAAATATTGGGTTTATTATTCGTTTTTAGGATTGCTTCCAAGCAAAAAAATCACATTACTCTGAAGGTTCTAAGTGGTTTAGGATTTCAGTTATAATTTTGATATGCGGAGCGGGACAATTTTCTAATAATTTTCGTTTTTTTGACTCACTAATTTGACTGGCTTTTAAAGTTTCATATTTATTTTGGTTCCATTGGCTTAGATCATAAAACCTCTCTATTCTACCATTTTCAAAGAAGGTGTAGTCATCATCTAAAGTAAACTTACCGATACTAATAACGCAGATTTTATTTTCCATAATGTTTTTAAAAAGGTTCTTTTATAGTTGCTTTTTTACCGCCATATAATTGTATCAGCCGTTTAAAAGATTTTGTCATTCTTTCAGGGAGATCATTGTTTTTAAAAGATTTTTCTAATGCAATAGCAATTTCAGAATCATTGCTAGCTATTTCATTATTGCATATACAAGGTTTTTTTATTCCGTTTTTTAAATTTATTACTAACCAAATAAGTGAATCGGTTTCTTCAAATGAAATAAAATCAATATCTGTAATTATTGTTCTTTCAGAACAATAAATAAGAGGTAGTGATATGGTTAAAAACAATTCTTCATCATTAATAATAATTTCATTTCCTTCAAAAGCTATATTGTATTTATATCTTATTTCTTTACCACTAATATAAGAATAACTTTTAATTTTTTCTCTTATCCACGTTTGAGTTTCTTCCTTAGAAGGTTCACTTTTTTTAGTGCTATTTGTTTTTTGAGAGAAACCTACAAATCCTATAAATAGGATTATTAATGTTGTAATTTTTGTTTTCGACATATATATGATTTAAAGAAAAATAAAGTTAACAAAAAAGGACTGTAAAATAAATTATTTTGACAATCCTTTGAAAATTTTAATTGTAAATAAATCTAGTATCTATAATACTCCGGTTTAAAAGGCCCTTCAACAGGAACACCAATATAATCTGCTTGATCAACACGTAAAGTTTCTAATTCAACACCTAATTTAGCAAGGTGTAACATAGCTACTTTTTCATCTAAATGTTTTGGTAACATATACACTTCATTGTTATAGGAAGCGCTATTTTTCCATAATTCGATTTGAGCTAAAGTTTGGTTCGTAAATGAGTTACTCATTACAAAACTTGGGTGACCAGTTGCACAACCTAGGTTTACTAAACGACCTTCAGCAAGGATAAGAATATCATTTCCTGCAATAGTGTATTTATCAACTTGTGGTTTGATTTCTACTTTTGATGCACCGTGAGTTTTGTTCAACCAAGCCATATCAATTTCGTTATCAAAATGTCCAATATTACAAACGATAGTTTTGTCTTTCATTTGTTCGAAATGAGAACCCAAAACAATATCTTTATTTCCAGTAGTTGTAATGATGATATCAGCATTTCCAACAACAGTGTTTAATTTTTTTACTTCAAAACCGTCCATTGCAGCTTGTAAAGCACAAATTGGGTCAATTTCAGTAACAGTTACGATAGATCCCGCACCTCTAAACGAAGCTGCAGTTCCTTTTCCTACATCACCATATCCACAAACGATTACTCTTTTAGCAGCCAGCATAATATCAGTTGCACGACGAACTGCATCAACAGCACTTTCTTTACAACCGTATTTATTGTCAAATTTCGATTTTGTAACCGAGTCATTCACATTAATTGCGGGCAAATGCAAGGTTCCTTCTTTCATTCGCTCATACAAACGGTGAACACCTGTTGTAGTTTCCTCTGACAATCCTTTGATTCCAGGAATTAATTCAGGAAAACGATCAAAAACCATATTGGTCAAATCGCCACCATCATCAAGAATCATATTCAATGGTTTTCTGTCTTCGCCAAAGAACAATGTTTGCTCGATACACCAGTCAAAAGATTCTTCGTCAAGACCTTTCCAAGCATAAACCTGAATTCCAGCAGCAGCAATCGCAGCAGCAGCTTGATCTTGAGTAGAGAAAATGTTACAAGATGACCAAGTCACTTCAGCACCAAGAGCAATTAATGTTTCGATCAAAACCGCAGTTTGAATCGTCATGTGCAAACATCCTGCAATACGAGCATCTTTAAGCGGTTGTTCGTCTTTGTACTCAGCACGAAGCGCCATCAATCCTGGCATTTCAGCCTCAGCCAATTCAATTTCTTTTCTTCCCCAAGCCGCTAGAGAAATGTCTTTTACTTTGAAAGCCACATAAGGCATAGTCGTTGTACTCATTTATAGTATATTTGTAATTGTAAAATTTTTGCAAATTTACGTAATAACTTTATAATTTAAAAACCGTTCGGGAATATTTATGAATTGTTTAATATCCTAATCTTTTGAATTGTAATGAAATAATTTATTTTTAGAAGCTTATCGCGCTGTCCATTGCAAGCTTTTTCATAAAATTGCATTTTTTCAATGTCCAAAAAGGAGCTTCCTTTGGTCGCTCTTTTTGTCCAGAAAAAATTGCAATTTTATTTCAAAAGGCTTTCCACTATCATCACGGCTAGAAAAGCAAATTTCAGATTTCAGCAAGCAGATTTCAAAAACACAAAACGTAAAAATGCCGTTATTCAAAACCATAAACGTCAGTCCCACAACCCAAATCCTAGTTTGGCAAATCACCGAAACGTTCGAGGAATTGTTGCAGCGAGTAGTTTTAAAAGAAAAAACCCAGCTTCGATTAGACGGAATGAAATCCGAAATCCACCAACGAGCTTTTTTGAGTGTGCGAATGCTTTTAAAAGAACTGGACTATACTGATTTCGAATTGCATTACGACGATTTCGGAAAACCTTTTTTTCGCGACGGCAAACACATTTCGATTACACATTCTCATCAGTTTTCATCCATAATTGTAAGCGATGAAACAGTAGGAATCGATATCGAAATGCAAAGAGAAAAAATCATCCGAATCGCAGATAAATTTGTGGATTCCGAATTTGAATTTTTGGAAGGAAAGAAAATACAGGAATATATCCGAAAGTTAACAGTAATTTGGGGTGCCAAAGAATCTATCTTCAAAATCAGAAACGAAAAAGGAATCAGTTTCAAAAACCATATCAAAGTCAATAATTTTGAAATCGAAGACCAAAAAACCACTGCAATTCTTGAATTCGAAAACTTAAAACAACCATTCTCCATTTTCTTTGAAGAGATAGAGAACTTTACGTTGGTCTATGCTTTCGAGAAGATTTGACAAGATTTGACAACTTTTCAAAAGTTGTCAAATCTAAAAACTGAAAAGTTGTCAAATCTAAATTGTCAAATCTAAATAAATACAGATAAAACACAATAAAATGGCTAAGAAGGAACATTATTACACCCGATTTGAAAACAATGGAATATATCACGTTTATAATAGAACAGTAGATAAAAAACCTATGTTTACATCTGCTGAAAATTATGCTTATTTTATTCGTCAGTTTGATAAATACTTGTCCAATTATATAAAAATTTATGCCTATAATTTGTTAGGAAACCATTTTCATTTTATGATAAAGGTTAATAATTTGACAGATTTGACAACTTTTGAAAAGTTGTCAAATCTAACAACTGAAAAGTTGCCAAATCAACCAAAAACCACACACGATATAGTAAGTCATCAATTTAAAAAGTTTTTTCAAAGTTATGCTATGGCTTTTAACAAAGAGCAAAACAGAATCGGAACACTTTTTCAAACCCCATTTAAACGCGTTAGAGTAGAAGATGAAAATTATTTAAAAGAATTAGCTTGTTACATCAATACCAATGCTCTTAAACATAACTTAGTTAAAGATTTTAGAGATTGGAAATGGTCGTCTTATCAAAATACAATTTCAAATAAAAAAACTAAATTATTAAAAGAAGAACTAATTAGTTATTTTGGTGACATCGATAATTTTGTATATTGTCATTTGGAATATGGGCGTAAAATAGAATCAATGGAAAGAGATTTTTTTATTGAGGATTAAAAAGATTTGAAAAGATTTGACAACTTTTCAAAAGTTGTCAAATCTAAACTTTTCAAAAGTTGTCAAATCTAAACTTTTCAAAAGTTGTCAAATCTAAACTTTTCAAAAGTTGCCAAATCTTAATAAAAGTATCAACTAATAATGACAAACTACTACAACAACATCCTAAAATCAAAAGCTAACAACGAGAAATTGCTCGCCATTCTCCTCGATCCCGACAAAATCGACTTGAATAATACGGAAATTTTAATTAAAAAAATTAAGCAATCCCCGGCAACCCATATTTTCATTGGCGGAAGCCATGTCGAAAATAATATTCTTGACGAATTAATGCTAAAGATTAAAGAAAACTGTGCGTTGCCCATTGTTCTTTTTCCTGGTAATCCATCCCAAATCTCAGATAAAGCTGATGCCATTTTATTCCTGTCTTTAATTTCGGGTAGAAACCCCGATTTTTTGATTGAACACCAAGTAAAAGCGGCTCCGATTTTAAAGAAAACCCAACTCGAAATTATTTCCACAGGATATATTCTCATCGAAAGTGGAGCAGAAACCGCCGTAGAAAGAGTCAGTAAAACTAAACCATTAGACCGAAATAATCTCGAATTGGTATTGGCAACGGCCCAAGCAGGCGAAATGCTGGGCAATAAACTCATCTATCTCGAAGCGGGAAGTGGCGCCAAACAATCCGTTCCGTTAGAAATGATTCGATTAGTTTCTCAAAATATCGAAATTCCGCTAATTGTTGGAGGAGGAATTATAGATTTGCAAGGAATTCAAAAAGCATATGATTCCGGTGCCGATTTGGTGGTTATCGGAACCGCCTTTGAAAATGATATTAATTTTTTCAGCTCCCTAATCCGCAAAGGGGGAATTTAAATCGTCAAAAATGATAGAATTTTTTCTAAATGCCTACAAAAATGCGTCAACAATCCAAATCATATTGGAATTTATCGCTTTTGTATTCGGTATTCTTAGCGTTTGGTTTGCCAAAAAAGAAAATATTTTGGTGTATCCAACAGGCTTAATTGCGACAATAATTACTACATATTTGCTCTATATTGCAGGTTATCTGGGCGACATGATGATCAACGGATATTTCACCATAATGAGTATTTATGGTTGGTATAAATGGGCACGAAAGGAGAATGACACTGAAATTATCGCGATTACAAGAACCAACAAAAAAGAAAAAATAATAGGAATTGCGTTATTTTTTGTCACCATTTTTGTGGTTTTTGGGATTTACAAATTCTTTCAGTATGAAATAAAAACAGCCAATTATATCGATATATTTGCCTCAGGAATATTCTTCACGGGAATGTGGTATATGGCCAACAAGAAAATCGAAAACTGGACACTTTGGATTTTGGGCGATATAATTGTGACGCCATTATATGCTTACCGTGGATTGGGGATGTTGTCTTTGCAGTATTTAATTTTTACAATTTTGGCTATTTCGGCCTATCTAGAATGGAAAAAAATCTTAAACAGCTCCCAAAACCTGGAAGTTCAGAAATAATAAAAATTGCCCTTTTTGGTCCGGAATCTACCGGGAAAACCACTTTAGCAATTCAACTCGCCGAGCACTATAAAACGGCTTGGGCTCCTGAATTTGCGCGTGATTATCTTCAGGAAAAATGGGAGAAATCGGGTCAAATTTGTGATGTCAATGATATGATGCCCATTGCCTATGGCCAAACTAAGCTGGAAAACAAAAGCATTTCTGTTGCAAATAAATTTCTTTTTTGTGATACCAATTTATTAGTAACTAAAGTTTTTTCCGAAGTATATTACAATTTTTGTGATCCGTTATTAGAGAAAGCGGCATTAAAACACGAATACGATTTGTTTTTTCTGACGAATATTGATATTCCTTGGGAAAAGGATGATTTGAGGGACAAACCCGAAGGAAGAGAATCAGTTTTTGCAGTTTTTAAGCAGACTCTAATCGACAATAACAAACCCTTTATAACACTTTCTGGCGATAAAAATTTGCGTTTAAACAAAGCCATTTCGATTGTCAATGATTTGGAGAAAGCCAAAAAGATGGGTTTTTCTTCCCTTGATTTTGTGCAGATTTACGAATATGGAATTCCATTGGAAAACATCCAAAAGCAATTAGATGTTTTCAAAAACGGGATTTCTAAAATCATTTTAGTAGAACCGGCAAAAGTTTCCAAGGGTATTTTAAAACTATCTGAAAACGATTTTCAACAAAAAGCAGAATTCTTTGATGTTAATAAATCAACTTTAAAATTAAAAAAATTCGTTCCGGCTTCAGGAGCTGCCAGCAGAATGTTTAGGTTTTTGAGTATGTTTTTAAACGAGTTTGATATCGAAAGCGAAAGCATCAATGCCTACATTAACAGAAAAAAAGACAGTGAATTGTCAATTTTCATTGTTGGATTGGAGAAATTTTCGTTTTTCGAGGCAGTAGATGCGAAGTTAAAAGAAGTATTTCAGGATTTTAACTCATTGGAAAGAGATTATAAAAACTATTATTTCATAAAACTACTACTGTCTTCTGATTATTTTGATTTCGCCAATAAACCGAAAGGAGTTCTGCCGTTTCATAAATACAAAAACCATATTGCAACCGCAATTGAGGAACATTTGTATGAATGTGCCTGTTATTCGAGTTCAAATAATAGTTCCCATCTGCAATTTACCGTTTCAGAAACGCATCAAAGTCAGTTTGAAAATATTGTGAATTTAGTTAAAAGCAAGGTGGAAAAAGAATCAGGAACCACGATAACCACGAGTTATTCCTATCAAAACAAAGCCACAGATACCATTGCTGTTGATTTGAATAATAGTCCATTCAGGAGCGAAACTGGAAAATTAATTTTTAGACCCGGAGGACACGGTGCCTTAATCGAGAATCTAAATAATATGGACGCAGATATTATTTTTATAAAAAATATTGACAACGTCATCCAAAATCACATCGAAAGTATTGTATTGTACAAGAAAGCGTTGGCGGGAATTCTGGTTGAATTGCAACAACAAATTTTCAATTATTTGTATGAAATTCAAAAAGCTAAGGAAGTAGATTTATCAACAATAATTGCTTTCGCCAAAAATATTTTGAATATAGAAATACTGGAGGATTTTTCTAAATATACTTTGGAAAACAAGATCAGCTACATAAAAAATATCCTTGACAGACCGATTCGGGTTTGTGGAATGGTAAAAAACGAAGGCGAACCTGGCGGAGGGCCTTTTTGGATTCGGGATTTAAAAGGGACTATTTCATTGCAAATTGTGGAAACTTCACAAGTAGATTTGACTGATACCAATCAAGCTAAGATACTAGCCAATGCCACTCATTTCAATCCTGTTGATTTGGTTTGCGGAATACGGAATTATAAAAACGAAAAATTTGAATTGACTCAATTTGTCGACCAAAATAGCGGTTTTATTGTAGAGAAATACCAAAACGGAAAACCTCTAAAAAACTATGAATTGCCAGGTTTGTGGAATGGAGCGATGGCAAAATGGATAACTGTCTTTGTTGAAGTGCCATTGATGACCTTCAATCCCGTGAAAACCGTGAATGATTTATTGAAAACTGCGCACCAACCATTATAGTTTTGGAAAATGAAAAAATCATCTCTGAATTGCAATACAAAGCCGTCCGCAGCAGCGGAGCCGGTGGCCAAAACGTAAACAAAGTTTCCTCGAAAGTGGTTTTGACCTTTGATTTGAAAAATTCACAAGCCTTGTCCGAAGAGGAAAAAGCTTTGTTGGAAACTAAACTTTCTTCGAGATTAACTTCGGAACAAATTCTGATTTTGAATTGCGATGAAGACAGAAGCCAATTCAAAAACAAGGCAATAGTCACCAAACGCTTTCTGGACATCATCACCGTTGGACTTCATATTCCAAAAATCAGGAAAGCAACTAAAATTCCGAAATCAGTCATTCGGAAACGAATCAAGGACAAAAAGAATATTTCAGAAGTCAAGAAAAACCGAAAAAAACCAGAATTTTAGTAATAAGAATCTAGAATTAAGTATTAAGAAAAAAAATAAATGTCAAAATTCTTGATACTTGATACTTTTGTCTTAATACTTTTCTATATTTGCAACCGTCTCAAAGGGGTGCTCTAAATAACGAGCTGAGATTATACCCATCGAACCTGAACAGGTAATGCTGTTAAGGGAAAATAGAATTAAAGAGGATGTGCACGTCGTCTGGAAATTCAGAAAAATCAATTTTTTTAATTTAACAAAAGAATAATTCCCCCTTTTATTCGTAAATCATTTTACGGATGAACACTATTTTTTATTGCCGCAAAGGCACAAAGGCGCAAAGTTTAACAGTTTGTATCGCTATTTTCTTTTCTCTATTTTCATTAGTCACTTTTTCTCAAGAAAAACAAAAAGACACGACCAAAATCAACCAACTCGATGAGGTTTTAGTTTCGGCCATACGGGTGACGACAAAAACGCCAGTTACCTTTTCTAATGTTAGTAAGGAAGAATTGGCGCAGCGCAATTTAGGTCAGGACATTCCTGTATTATTGAATTATTTGCCGTCAGTTGTCACCACAACCGATGCCGGAAATGGTGTGGGTTACACCGGAATTCGCGTCCGCGGAAGCGATGCGACTCGGGTAAACGTGACTATCAACGGAATTCCCTACAACGACTCGGAAAGTCACGGAACCTATTGGGTAAATATGCCTGATTTTGCTTCTTCTTTAGAGAGCGTTCAATTGCAACGCGGCGTCGGTACTTCTACCAATGGAGCTGGAGCTTTTGGTGCAAGTTTGAATATGTTGACCGATTCGTATTCCCAAAAAGGGAAAGGCGAAATTTCTAGTTCTTTTGGAAGTTTTAACACTCAAAAAAACACAGTGAAATTTAGTTCCGGTTTGATGAACAATCATTTTGAAATTGCGGGACGATTGTCCACTTTGAAGTCAGACGGTTATGTGGACAGAGCCAGTTCTAATTTAAAATCGTATTTCCTTCAAGGAACTTATGTTGGGAATTCGACTTTAATCAAAGCTTTGGCATTTGGTGGAACTGAAAAAACCTATCAATCTTGGAACGGAATAGATGCAGCAACTTTAGGAACTGACAGAACCTTCAACTCGGCAGGAATGTTTACGGATGAGATGGGACAAACCCGTTTCTATGATAACGAAACCGACAATTACCAACAAGATCATTATCAATTGCATTGGAACGAGAAAGTGTCCGAAAAGTGGAGTACTAATCTCGCTTTTCATTACACCAAAGGAAGAGGGTATTTCGAGAATTACAAAGAAGATGCGGATATGGCAGATTATAATTTACAAGCCTTAGGTGCAATAACAACAACCGATTTGGTTCGTCAGAAATGGTTAGACAATGATTTCTATGGAACCACATTTTCGACCAATTACAAAACTGAAAAACTCGATCTGATCCTTGGCGGAGGCTGGAATAAATACGAAGGGGAGCATTTTGGTAAAGTAATCTGGGCGCGTTTTGCTTCTCAAAGTGAATTGGGCGATCGTTATTATGAAGATAATGCAACAAAAACAGACGGCAATTTTTTTGCCAAAGCTAATTATCAAATCACAGAAAAAATAAGTTTGTTTGGCGATTTACAACTTCGAAATGTGCATTACAAAGCCGATAGTTGGGAAACAGGAGTGGTCAACGACAACTTTAATTTCTTTAATCCAAAAGCAGGGTTTAATTATGATATTGATTTGAAGAACAAGTTGTATTTTTCGTATGCCAAAGCCAATCGTGAACCCAACAGAACCGATTATGAAAATGGAAGTCCAAAACCAGAAAAATTAAATGATTTTGAATTGGGATGGCGTTTCAAAACGGCTAAAAGTCAGGTAAATATCAATGGGTATTATATGCACTACAAAGATCAGCTGGTTTTGACTGGCGGTTTTGACGATGTAGGCGCGCCAATTCGTAAAAACAGTGGTGACAGTTATCGATTGGGGTTGGAAATTGATGCTACTTTAATGCTTTCAAAACAGTGGACTTTAGCACCTAATTTCACATTAAGCAGCAACAAGAATCTCAATTTTATATCCGATGTAAATGGTTCTTTAACCAATTTAGGAGACACCAATATTGCTTATTCGCCCAATTTTATTGCGGGAAATATTTTGACTTTTTCGCCAATGCCAGCCTTTAGACTTAGTTTGCTGTCCAAGTATGTCAGTGAGCAATACCTGAATAATATTGACGATGCCAGCGGGAAATTGAAAGATTATTTTGTCAATGATTTTAATGCTTCCTACGAAATTACAACTAAATCAATTTTTAAATCTATTGTGGTAAATTTCTTGGCCAATAACCTATTTAATGTTGATTATGTTTCCAATGGAGCCGATTATGGTGGAGGATATGTTTATTATTTTCCACAAGCGGGAGCTAACTTTTTGGTGGGATTGACGTTGAAGTTTTAGGGTTTAAATTTATTAGACAAAAAAATCATGTTCGCCGCGGCGAACATGATTTTTCTATTTAATTATAAACCCTCAAAACAGTTCCATTAACCTCAACACGATATTGTTTTAAAGGATATTGTTTGCCCGCACTTTGACCCGTAAACAAACTGTATTCTGCGCTATCACAAGCACAAAGTGAATTGATGCCTTTTATGGTCATTGTAGAGCAAGAACCCAAAGTTTGATTGGGACAACCGGCATCAAAAGCATTATAGCCGCTGCCTGTATTAAAAATAAGGATGCCTCGGACACCTTGCCCTGGATAATAAACGGCATTACTGGGATACAAAAGATTGGAATAGGCAGGCAAATTCATATTGATGTCTATCGTAAAGGTATAATTGGGCAAATAAGGATTATTGTTGTTAATTGTATTGGGAGTACAACCAAAAAACATTGGGAAAAGCATCAACAGGAAAAAATATTTTTTCATTATTCAAAATATATTTAAAGAATTAGTGAAACAAATTTAATTTATTTAACTTTGAAATGTATATGTTTGTCATATAATTATTGACTAAAAAAAATTAATAGTATCTTTGTGGAAAGAAATCCCGTCCTGATGGGATTTTTTCTATTTTACATAAACGATGAAGTTATGAGTACAGTATCTTATTACACCGCAGAAGGATTAAAAAAATTAAGAGAAGAATTAGACCATTTAAAAAGCGTGATGCGTCCAAAAGCTTCTGCAGATATAGCTGAAGCAAGAGATAAAGGGGATTTATCCGAGAATGCCGAGTACGATGCCGCCAAAGAAGCACAAGGAATGTTGGAAATGAGAATTGCCAAACTCGAAGACGTGCATTCGAACGCCAGATTGATTGATGAAACACAATTAGACGTTTCCAAAGTATTAGTTCTGTCCAATGTAAAAATCAAGAATCTTACGAATGGAATGGAAATGAAATACACGCTTGTTGCCGAAAGTGAAGCCGATTTGAAAACAGGAAAAATATCCGTGACTTCGCCAATTGGTAGAGGATTGCTAGGAAAAAAAATAGGTGAAGTAGCCGAAATTACCGTTCCAAATGGCGTTTTGAAATTTGAAATCCTGGAAATTTCTAGAGATTAAGTAGCTGCAAGTATAAAGGTTAACTGTTTAATCGGTTAACCTTTAAACGATTAAACAATTAACCCATTCTACAATGTCAAGTATTTTCACAAAGATTATAAAAGGAGAAATTCCTTGCTATAAAATAGCGGAGGACGATAATTTTTTGGCTTTTTTGGATGTGAATCCCAATGCAAAAGGACACACTTTATGTGTGCCAAAGCAGGAAATTGATAAAATTTTCGACATTGATGACGATTTGTATATAGGATTGATGCAGTTTTCCAAGAAAATTGCCACCGCACTCGAAAAAACAGTTCCCTGCAAAAGAATAGGAATGGCCGTCATTGGTCTCGAAGTTCCTCACGCCCACGTACATTTAATTCCTTTGAACGAAATGGTGGAAATGACATTCAAACACAAAGTAAGTTTGACCAAAGAAGAATTTGAAACATTGGCAAAAAATATTCAAGCTAATTTATAACGTTTTATACCTAAAACAAATTGGTATGGTTTTCGTTTAGAAAGGGAATGGGTGAAAATCCATTCCCTTTTAATTTATGATTTACTCCTTAATATGAAAAATATTTATTTACTACTTTTTTTTCTTTTCTCTATTTTAAGTTTCGGTCAAGCCAATGTTGGATACACTTTAGTCGATGCTAAAATGGCTGCTATTCCAGCCAAAGCTGCTAATTCTACCGAGGAAATTGCCAAATACATCAATGCCAATTTCAAAACCGAAAACGATAAAATCCGCGCTGTTTTTTATTGGACAGCATCCAATATAAGTTATGATGTCGAGAATATGTTTGCTGTCAATATTACGGAAACTCCACAAGACAGAATCACCAAAACATTAAAAACCAAAAAAGGAATTTGTGGCGACTATGCAGCGATTTTTAGCGAAATAGCTAATTTAGTGGGCATAAAATCTGTTGTTGTCGAAGGCTACACCAAGCAAGACGGAAAAGTAGCCACCTTAGCACATGCTTGGAGTGCTGCCAAAATTGAAAATAAATGGTATTTGTTTGACCCAACTTGGGGTTCAGGATATGTCAATAACAATAAATACACTCGAAAAATCAACAATGGCCACTTTAAAGTAGCACCTTCAAAGATGATAAATTCGCACATGCCATTCGATTATTTATGGCAGTTTATCGATTATCCGATAACCAACCAGGAATTTATTGCAGGAAAAATCCAAATCAACAAAACCAAAAAGAACTTCGATTTTGAAAGCGAAATAACGAAATATGAAGCTTTGCCCAAAATCGACCAGTTTTTTGAATCAGCCCAAAGAATCGAAAAAAACGGAATAAAAAACCAATTGATTTCGCAGGCTTATACCTATGCAAAAATGTCTTGGAACACGGAAAGGGAAAATGAAAATGGCGCTAAATACAATGCGATTGTAAACCAGTACAACGAAGCTATCAATGAGTTAAATGATTTTATATATTATCGAAACAATAAATTCAAACCCATTTTGTCGGATGATGAAATCAAAGCGAAAATTCAAAATCCAATTGAAAAGTTCAAAAAATGCCAAGAATTTCTTTTTAGAATAGGTTCGATAGGTAGTGAAAATGCAGCTAGTGTCAGCGCTTTAAAAAAATCAGTTGCCGATGCTTTGGTTCAAGCAGAAACCCATCTTGAATTTGTACATAATTATTTGAGCAAGAGTAAATTAGTTCGCAAAACAATGTTTTCTAAAGTGTCTTGGTTTGGGGTTCCTTTAAATTAATTCGCTTTTTTTTAAAATTACCTGCATCGTAGTTCCTTTTCCCATCTCGATTTTTTTCTATAAGAATTAAATTTTTATTTTAATAAATTACAAATGTTTCAAGAAAAGAACTTACTTCTTATTTACAAATTCTGAAGGGGACATATTAAATCTTTTCTGAAAATTCCTTCCAAAACTTGATTGCGAATTATAACCTACAATTTCTGATATTTCAAATATTTTATATTTACCTGAAAGTAATAATTCGGCAGCCTTTTTTAGACGTGCATTATTAATTAATTCATTTGGGCTCATATTTGATATGTCTTTAATTTTTCGATAAAGAGTTGATTTACTCATGTACATAATTTCGGCTAACGATTCTACACTTAAATTTGGATCTTCGATATTTCCATCAATTATGAGGTCTAATTTTTTTATGAAATCCTCATCGGTTTTATTGTGTGCTATACTATTTAAATGGGATAGCGGAGAACTTGCGTAATGCTCCATAATATGTCTTCTATTGGATAATAAATTGTCAATTTGAGCCATAACAAAATCCATAGAAAATGGTTTTGAAATATAAGCATCAGCTCCAGACTCCAAACCTAATATTCGAGATTTAACAGCACTAAGAGCCGTTAATAAAATAACTGGAATATGACTTGATTCAAGATTGGATTTTATACGATCACAAAGTTCAATTCCGTCTATTACCGGCATTGTAATATCGCTAATAACAATATGAATTGTTTCGTTATGAATTACTTTTAAGGCTTCCTCTCCGTTAGCGGCTTTAAATATTTTATATTCTTTATTGAGCTCTTTAGCCATAAAATTTAATAGTTCTAGATTATCTTCAACTATTAATACATGTGTTTTAGTTCCTTTAAATAAAGTTTCATTTTCAAACTCTTCTTCTATATCTTTAAATGCAGTTTCATTATTATTTTTGTATAACGGAAATTCATTTTGCTGACGTAAAGGCAATTGCAATACAAAAGTATTCATCTCGACATCCAAAAACTGTATTTTTAATGTTCCGTTATGTAATTCAGTTAGAGAGTGAGCTAGTGATAAACCAATTCCAGTGCCAGTGCTTGTTTCTGAATTTAAAATTCTAAAAAAAGGTTCGAAAATTTTATTTTTCAATCCTTTTGGAATTAAGTTTCCATCATTTTTAACAATAAATTCCAATGCTATTTCATCTCTAAATAAAGTAATAAAGACTTTGTTTTTTGCATATTTTAAAGCATTATTTATTAGATTACTCAATATTTTGCGAATTGCTTCTTCATCTACAAAAGCATAAATATCTTTATCTCCTAACTCTAAATCAAAGTGTAATGATTTTTCCTCAACTAAAGGCGTGAAACTTGTTTGCAAACTGCGCACTAAAGCTGAAATATTTGTTTCAACAAACGTCAATTTTAGCACTTCCATTTCCGCTTTTCTAAAATCTAATAATTCATTTACTAAGTTCAATAATCGAGAAGTGTTTCTCTCCATTATTAATAAGTTTTGAGGAATTTCAGGAGATTGATAGGTTCGTTTTAATAAACTTTCTAGAGGACTCTTTATTAAAGTTAAAGGCGTTCTAATTTCATGGGCCACATTGGTAAAAAACTCAATTTTAGCATGATAAATTTCTTTTTCTTTTTCATTATTTAAATGAGCTATTTTTCGATTATTTTCTTTTACAGTTCTGATGTGATAACTGCGTAAAAGTAGGTATGATACAGCAACTATAATTAAAAAGTATAATAATAATGCATAGTTACTTGCCCAAAAAGGAGGTAATATTTCAATGTTTATATTGGCTTCTTTACTCCAAATGCCATTAGTACTCAAAGATTTTACTCTAAATTTATAATCGCCTGCTGGAAGCTCTGTAAAAAAGACTTTATTGTTTTTATTCAAATAAATCCAATCATCATTAATGCCGTCCAATTTGTACCAATATTCAGTGAGTTCAGGTGCGGTATAGCTTAATGAAGCAAAATCAATATTAAAAGTGGATTGATTATTGTTTAAAGTAATTTTTTTTATATAGGAAATAGACTGATCTAAAGGCGAATTCACATCGTTTACAATAACGTCCTGATTGTTTATTTGTAATCCGGTAATAAATATGGGTGGGTTATAGTTGTTGCGGATAAAAATCTTTGGATTAAAACTGATCATTCCATTTAAATTACCAAAGTACATTTCGCCGTTAGCGTCTTTAAAAGCCGAGTTGTAATTAAATTGGTCACTTAATAATCCGTTGGCGGTAGTAAATATTTTTACTCTTGCAGTTTTAGGATTAAATTTAACTAAGCCTTTAGAAGTTGTAATCCACAAATTTTCATTATCATCTTGCAAAATAGAATAAATCACATTGCTAGGAAAACCTTCTTTAGTTGTATACTTTTTAAAGGTTCGAGTTTTTTTATTGAATAAATTCAAACCATTCTCAGTAGCAATCCAAATATTATTTTCTTTGTCTTGAAAAATTGAGGTTATAAAATCATTGCTTAATGTTTTTGAATTTTTATAATCATGTTTGAAGACGGCTTTTTCATTTGTTTTAGCATTGTAATAAAATAATCCGTCACGATATGATCCCGCCCAAAAATTGCCTTCTGAATCTTTTAACATTGTTGTAAAATGTGTAGAAGATGAAAAATAATTACAAATTTCAAAATTATCTTTTGATTCGTTATACTTATAAATTCCAACCGAAGTAACGACATACAAAATAGTGTCGGGTGTTTCATAAAATGTAAAAATAAAATCACTCTTTAAATCACTCGAGTTTCTATCGTAATGTTTCAAAACTTTTCCTGTTACACCGTCAAGAATATCCAGACCATGTTCAAAAGTGCCAATCCACACTTTATTTCCTCGTGGTAAAACGGCATGAATATTATAAAAGGATAAACCAGATTTAGTGCCATTAGGCTGAAAATTTTCAAAAGTTTTATTTTTCAAATTGAACTTATTTAAACCAGCATCTTCCATGCCTATCCAAAGATTTTCATTTTGATCTTTATGAATTTCTCGAACTGCACTGCCAATAATTGCATTTTCATTTTTTTTAGGAAAATATTTTTTAAACTGGTCGTATTGTTTTTGATGATAATTAACACCGCCAAAGTAGGTGCCAATCCAAACTCCATTTTCTTTATCTATTGTAATAGAATATGCTGCATTATCTGATATAGCATAAGGGTCATTATAACTTTTATGTAAATTTCTCGCCTTTTTATCTTTTAAATTATAGATAAAAATACCGGACTCACTCGCTATCCATAATTCGTTTTGATTACTCTTTTTAAACTGTCTTACAAAAATAGGTTTTGATGCATCTAAATTGAAAGGCCTTGTGCGATGCGTATCAATATCATACTTAAAAACACCATCTCCTTTGGTTCCTAATAACACGGTATTAGTATCTAAAGAGTAAATAACTGTAATTGAAAACATATTATTGGGTAACTGCACTTCAATTTTCTCAAAATTTAACGTGGCTTCAGAATAGCGATACAAAGCATCGTTTGAAGAAACCCAAATTACTCCTTTACTGTCACAAGTTATAGAAGTAGCTGCAAATGAATTTTTGCCATTAAACAATGTAGTTTCCTTACTGTCAACATTATACTTTACTAAAGATCCAGAAGAAATAAACCATAAATTACCTATTAGATCATTGTTTATCTCATTAACTCTGTTGTTAAGTGCTTCGTTTAAAATTGAAAAACTATCAAGTTTTTTATCATACAAATAAATGCCTTTGTCAGTGCCTACCCATATATAGTTTTTATATTCATGCAAAGATTGTATGTAATTACTGCCTAATGTGGTCTTGGGATTTATTCCACTGCGAAATGTTTTAAAGCGATAACCATCAAATCTATTAAGTCCATCTTTAGTACCAAACCATAAAAAGCCATCACTATCCTGAATTGACGATAAAACAGTATTGTTAGACAAGCCATCTTCAACTTTGTAATGCTTGAAATAATATTCTTGACAAAAAGATGTAGTTGAAAAAAACAACAAACTTATTAATAAGATTATTTTTAAAACATTCTTCATATTATTTTTTGTTAAATATTTATGTAAAAATACATTTTCATTTTGTTTCATATCGTTCCATTTAGCTCCAAAACAGAAACTATACCTCTATTTTATCACTATTTGAATGATTTGAACAAAACAATGAAACGAAATGACAATTTTATTAGCACGGGAATATTCTAATTTGGTAAACAATTAAAATGATAATTTTTTACGGTTTAAATTTCGACATTAGTATAAAAAGGCCTAATATTTTAAGTTAAGTAAAATTTAATACAATTGTTACTTACATCAGCGCAGCGCAATATTAGTTATTTTTGAACAATGCAAAATTGAAAATCTTTTAATTTTTTTATTTTAAATTATCTAAACCAAATTAAAAACCAACTCAAAAATGAAAATCAATGAAAACATTTATTAAAAAAGTACTTAAAAAAGAACTGATTTTACTCTTTACATGTTTCTTATTTGCACAGTATTCTTTTGCGCAAGAACTAAATATTAAAGGAAAAATTATTTCCGTAGAAGATGGAAGTCCAATTCCGTTTGCTAGTGTTTTGATTAAAGGAACAAAATTAGGAGCTGTAACGGATCTAGATGGCGGTTTCAGTATCACAGTTCCAACTAATGCAACTTTAGTCTTTAGTTATGTTGGTTACAAAACGGTCGAAAAACCGATAAGTAACAATGAATTTATTACAATTTCACTTCAGGAAGATTTATCAAATTTAGATGAAGTAATAGTGATTGGATACCAAACTGTTAAAAGACGAGATTTAACGGGAGCTACTTCTTTAATTGATCCTAAAAAATCTAATAAAATTATCAGTAATTCTTTCGCCGAATCAATTCAAGGACTAGCTTCGGGTGTTACCGTTAGAAATGGAGGTCAACCTGGTCAAAATTCTCAAATTGAAATTAGAGGAGCAGCAAGTTTTGTTAACTCTAACCCTCTTTATATTATTGATGGAATGATTGCCGACGCCAATGCAACAATAAACAATAATGATATTGAATCAATTCAAATTTTAAAAGATGCATCTGCCGCTGCTATTTATGGATCTAGGGCTGCAAACGGGGTAATAATTATTACTACTAAATCCGGAAAAAAGGGGCCGATTAAATTGTCTATTTCATCTGTAACTGGAATTCAAGAAATTCCAAAAACTTGGGATTTAATGAATAATACCGCATTTGCCGAAATGCAAAGAACAAGTTATACTAACTCAGGGTTAACTCCTCCTTCTTCAGTAGGATCAAACTTTAATCCTAATGTAAATACAAATTGGCAAGATGAAATACTCAGAACTGGAAACACGTTGGATTTAAATATTTCTGCCTCAGGAGGTGGAGAAAATTCATCCTATTTTCTTTCTGGCAGCCATTTTGAAAATAAAGGGGTGGTAATTGGGCGTTCATTTCAAAGATCTTCTTTTAGAATAAATACTGAATTTAAAAGAGGGAAAGTAACAATTGGAGAAAATATTGTATTTACAAACTCCAATATAAAACAACCATTAGGTTCTTTTGATACTGGAAATCCATTTTTCGATATGGCCATTATGTTGCCTACCATACCTGTAAGTGGGGATGAATTTATTGATTCTAGCAATCCAGGAGGATGGGGAATTGGAACTGTAAACGCAGTGTCTTATGCTAAAAACCAAGTTGCTGTTACTGATTTATTACGCGAAAAAATAAATTTCGCTAAAATTGTTGGGAATGCATTTGTAAAAGTTGATATTTTAGAAGGGCTTAGCTATAAATTTAATACTGGAATTGAAGCAAGTTTTGATTTTTCTAAAGGCATTAGACGTACTGGTGTTACTCAATTTAATGCCGCTCAAAGACCGAGTTTTATTGCTGACAATAGAGCTAGATATGCAAGTTTTCTGATGGAGCACACACTAAACTTTAACAAAAGTTTCGGTAGTCATAACTTTAATGGTGTTGTTGGTATTTCAGACCAACGCACTAGAAGGGATTTTTCTCTTGCTTTAAGAAGTAATATTACTGAAATAGGAGATCAAATTTTCACTGAGATAAACTCAACAACGGGAACCTCAATTAGTGAGGGAGCAATTACAGATGATTTCAGAACTTTTGGGTATTTAGGACGACTAAATTATGATTATAAAAATAAATATTATTTAACCTTAACAGGAAGAATCGATGAAGATAGCCGTTTTAGTAAAGCAAATAGAACAGGGGTTTTTCCATCAATTGCTGGTTCATGGAGAATTAGCAAGGAAGACTTTTTTAAAGTTTCTTGGATAAATGATTTAAAAGTAAATGCTTCTTACGGTGAGTTAGGTATAGTGACTTTGGGCTCTTTTGATTGGCAAGGAACTATAAATAATAATACCAGAGCTATTTTAGGAGATGTTCCACAAGTAGGTTCTTATCAGGCTAAATTAGTTAACCCAGAATTAAAATGGGAAAATCGTAAAACTCAAAATTTTGGTTTAGAAACCTCTCTGTTTGATAATAGCATAAAGTTTTCATTTGCTTATTATAATTCGCTTTCACAAGATGCTTTAGTTACTAATTTACCGATTGCTTTATACTTAGGAAATTTAGGAGGCAGTCCTCCTGTTAACGCTGGATCTATTAGAAATACTGGATTCGAATTAGATGCTTCTTATAAAAACCAAATTAATAGTTTAAAATGGAATATAGGCTTCAATTTAACAACAATTAAGAATCGTGTTGAAGCAGTTGGTAATAGAGGTGAAGGAATAGATTACATACAAACTGGGCTAACCAGATCAAAAGTAGGGCAACCATTAGGACAATGGTATCTATTAAAAACAGATGGTATTTTTCAAAACCAAGCAGAAATCGGTGCACATTCTCTAAATGGAAACGCTATTCAGCCGTTTGCAAAACCTGGAGATATTAAATTCATTGATATCAATGGAGACGGAAAAATTACTGATGAAGATAGAACTTTTAGTGGCGCTTCCCCTTGGCCAACGTTACAAACGGGTTTACAACTTGGGTTTGAGTATAAAAACTTTGATTTGAGTATGCAGTTTGTAGGCATCTTTGGTTACAAATTATTTAATAGTGTGAGAAGAGAATTAGATTCTTATCAAAACACCAACTTTAGAAGTGATATAAGTCCTTGGACTGTAACTAATACAAACACTAATGATACCAGAATCGGTATAGCTACTGGTGACCAAGGATTGGTAGATAATGCTAGGTTTAGTTCAGACAGATGGCTAGAAGATGGATCGTATGTAAGATTAAGAAACGTACAATTTGGGTATAATTTTGATGATGCCTTTATAAACAAAGTAGGAATGTCTAAATTAAGGATATATGCAAGTGGTCAAAATTTATTTACCTTAACAAAGTATTCAGGATTAGACCCAGATGTACAAGGAAATGGAATTTTGGAAAGAGGAGTAGATAATGGAAATTGGCCTTCAAGCAGAATACTTTCAATAGGTTTAAACGTAGAATTTTAAAAATTAAAACATCATGAAGAAAATAATAATATTAATTGTAATAACAATAGGATTTTATTCTTGCACTAATGAGCTAGATATAAAAAATCCAAACGAACTTACTAACGAAAGTTTTTGGAAAAGTGAATCCGATGCTATTAAAGGAATAAATTCCTGTTACAGCACCTTACACCGAGGCGGATTTTCCAGGTGGCAACTTATGGCATATGACCTACGCTCTGATGTTGGAGCAAGCTTCAGCCCATGGAGTGAACTTGCAAATGCTATGAATAATTTCATACAACCAGATTCTAACTTCGGACCCCTTACAGATGTGTATTTTGATAATTATGTAGGTGTTTTTAGAGCTAATCAGGTAATAGCTAATATTCCCAACATACAAATGAATGAAGATTTAAAATCAAGAATTTTAGGCGAAGCTTATTTCTTTAGAGGTATGCACTATTACCATTTAGCCAGCTTATGGGGTAATGTCGCATTGCAATTGAACACTTCAAAACCTACAGATTTACCAAAAACTTCATCAGAAGCTGAAGTTTGGACTCAGGTTATAAATGATTTAAAAGAGGCTGCAAAAAGATTACCACAAACCTATAGTAATTCAAATGATAAAGGAAGAATAACTAAAGGAGGGGCTTCTGCTTTATTAGGAAAAGCATACATGCAGATTAAAGATTATCCTAATGCCAAAATAGCTTTAGACTATTTTATAACAGGCGAAGGTGCTAGTATTTACGCCTTGGTTTCTGATTATTCTGATAATTTTAAAGTGACTTCAGAATTTAATAAAGAATCTGTTATTGAATGGAGTTATATTGAAAACCCAACAGAAGGAACTGATAATGATGTTGACACTCCTAACCACAACTTTGGCACATCTATAGGACAATTTTATGCTCCACCAGGTATAGGATTTAGTGATGGTGACGCTTTAAGATGGGCAGTAGGCGAATTTGAAATTGAAAAAACTACTTCAAATCAAAGGGATCCAAGATTAGCAGCCACATATCTTTACAATTTTACAAATATAGCAGGATCATCCGCTACAATGGTATATGGTCTTACATGGGAGCAGCGTTACGGCACATCAAACAATCGCGTATTTTTTAGAAAGTTTCTTCATGATCATACAAGAAATTATGAAGGTTTTAGAGGAATAAACAATTATAGATTTATAAGATTTGCAGATGTTTTACTTATGTATGCAGAATGTTTAAATGCAAGCGGAAGTACAACCAGTGCATACCAATATGTAAACAGGGTAAGATCTAGAGTTGGACTAGCTAATTTGCCAACAGGATTGTTACAGCCAGCATTTTTAACCCAAATAAAACATGAGCGCCTTTTAGAATTAACTGGAGAAGGGCATCGTTTTAATGATTTAAAAAGATGGGGTGATTTAGGTCCCGCCTTACGTACAAAAGACCCTGGTTTCAATAATTTTAAGATTGGTAAAGATGAATTGTTGCCAATACCTCAAAGAGATTTAGATATAAACCCAAACATGAAGCAAAATCCAGAATGGTAGTTTTAAAAGACATAATAAACAAAATTAATAAAGTTGGTTTTGCTTTTGCACTACTGCTATGCATATCTCTGGCTTCCTGTGTGGCTTGCAGTGATAGTAGCAAAAGTGGTACAAATATCCCCCCTGTTATTGACCCGCCAATTGGTACAAGTACTTTTAGAAATCCAATTTTAAATTTGGGTCCAGATCCGTGGGTTGTAAAAAATGGCAATGAATATTTTGTAACCTTTACTACGGGTAATAATATTACTTTGTTAAGGACTAGTAAAATGTCTGATCTGAAAAATGCTGTAAAAAAAGTGATTTGGATTCCTCCTGCTACAGGTTTTAATTCCAAAGAAATTTGGGCACCAGAATTACATAGAATAAATGACAAATGGTATGTCTATTATGCTGCTAGCGATGGCAATAATGTAAACCATAGAATGTGGGTATTAGAAAACACCTCAACGGATCCATTTACAGGAGTTTGGCACGATAAAGGGGAATTAAAACTACCTGACAATAAATGGGCTATAGACGGTTCTCCGTTCGAAATAAGTGGCAAGTTGTATTTTATTTGGTCTGGTTGGGAAGGAGATGTTAATATACGTCAGAATATTTATATAGCCAAAATGGAAAACCCGCTAAGTGTTATTGGACAGAGAGTATGCTTATTAAAACCCGCAAATTCATGGGAAATTAACAACACAAACCCTCAAGTTGCAGAGGGACCACAGTTTTTCTTGAAAAACGATAAAGCGTTTGTTTTCTATTCTGCTGGCGCTTGTTGGACAGATGGATATAGCATTGGTGCAATCTCTATGGAATCAATATCTGATCCTATAAATATCAATTCTTGGAAAAGATTAGACGCAAATCCCCTATTTGTTTCTAACTCTGCTGGCAACGCCTTTGGACCAGGACATAACTCGTTTTTTAAATCCCTAGACGGCAATGAAGATTGGATTCTTTATCATGCTAACCCTCAACCAGCACAGGGTTGTGGAGATAATAGAAGTATAAGAATGCAAAAAATCTCTTGGGATAGTAATGGATTACCCGTTTTAGGTATGCCAGAATCTTTAAATAAAAATATAGTAAAGCCCGGTGGGGAATAAGATTGGTTTTGTTTTAGTTAGTAAGTTACTACTGGTGTTCCTTATACACCAGTAGTATTTTTAAAGAACAGTAACGCTTTTAATAAATAAATTAATAATAAATGAAAAATTATTTTACAATACTTACTATGATTTTAATAGTAAGCTCCGGATTTTCTCAAAAAAAAGACATAAAAATAAATAAATGGTCTATTGAAAAAGCTACGAAATGGTACAGTGGAAATCAATGGATTGTCGGTGCCAATTTTGTTCCTAGTACAGCAATAAATCAGTTAGAAATGTGGCAAGAGAACACTTTTGATTATACAACAATAAATACTGAGTTAAAATATGCTCAAGACATAGGATTCAACACTATGCGTGTCTATCTACATAGTTTAGCTTATAAAGCAGATCCAAAAGGTTTTAAAAAACGCGTAAACAAATATTTAGAAGCTGCCAATCAGCACAAAATAAAAACCATCTTTGTGATTTTTGATGACGTTTGGGATAAATCTCCTAAAATTGGAAAACAACCAGAACCAAAACCAGGCACTCATAATTCTGGATGGGTGCAAGACCCTGGAGATCCTGCATCACGAGAAGTTAGTAATTTTCCAGAATTAGAAATTTATGTTAAAGACATAGTTGGTACATTCAAAGATGATAAACGTATTTTGATGTGGGATTTGTACAATGAACCAGGTAACTCTGATAAATTTAGTTCTTCGGTTCCTTTATTAAAAAAAGTGTTTCTTTGGGCAAGAGAGGTAAATCCGAGTCAGCCATTAACTGCTGGAATTTGGCATTGGAGTAAAAATTTTCAGGAACTTAATGTGATTCAAGCCTTGAATTCGGATATTATTACCTATCATCATTATGGAGAACCTAAAGATCACGAACTCGTTATTAATTTGCTTAAAACTCATGGAAGACCAATGATTTGTACAGAATTTATGGCAAGAACACGAAATAGTAGATTTTCAAATATTTTACCTCTATTAAAAGACGAAAAAATTGGTGCAATCAATTGGGGTTTAGTTGCTGGAAAATCAAATACCATATACGAATGGGATAAACCTGTTGTGAATGGAGAAGAACCTGTTGAATGGTTTCATGATGTGTTTAGAAAAGACGGATCTCCATACAAACAAGACGAAGTTGATTTAATAAAAAAATTAACCTCGAAAAATTGATAGCATCAAGCTATCGAATAAGTTTCTAATGTATAAAACGTCATCTTTTTTGCAAGACTTCAATTTAAAAGAGTTTATAATGATGTAAGTTGCTTCATATAAACTACAAAAAACAAATAAAGGTGTAAATGAGACAGTAATCGGCTCTAAAAGGATCACTTTTAAAACCTATTAAATCTAAAACTTGGGGTTTCTTTTATGCTAAATAATTAATACGGCACTTTTTATCATCTTATTACAAAAACGGGACATAATAGCGTGTAACAACTAGATGAAATCGAAAAATGTTTTGCGTTTATCATTGAGGACTTCTAAAAACAGGGCAAGAACTTGTATTCTTTTTCGATGAATTGGAAATCGTTAAGGATGAAACTCTAAAAGTATATTTCCCCATCGCAGAAATACAAAAAATAGCAACAATCAAAATAAAATATAGATTAAGCGCCAAGACATAATTTGTTTTTTAAATCGCCAAATGGGAAAGAATAACGGGTATCGTAGTATGCAAATTCTAACTCAGGAGATGGTTGTGGTGGAAAAAGAACGCCAAGAATGCAAAAAATAATGTGGAACGAAAATGATTCGCCAGTTATGGTAAATCTGTTCCTGACGGATAGCATTAGATGTTCCAGCAGAATAGCAATAAAATTATAGTAGTTATGAAAAAGATTAAAATGTTAACAGCTCTTTGTTTTTGCTTAATACTTCAAACTTCTTGCAAAAAAAAAGAAGAAATTACTCCAATTAAAAAAAAGGAAATAACGCAAACGGCTTCAACTACATTAGAAGACAATAACTTTGAAACGACTATTGATGGTAAAGCTGTTCATTTATATCGGATAGAAAACAATGATATCAAAGCCGCTTTTACAAATTATGGTGGCCGTCTGGTAAGTCTATTAGTACGTGATAAAAACAATCAATTTGTAGATGTTGTTGTGGGGATGAGCAGTACTAAGGGTTTTAAAGAGTCTACAGAACCTTATTTTGGTGCTACAATTGGTCGTGTAGGAAATCGTATAGCTAAAGGGAAATTCACTTTGGACGGAAAAACCTATGCAATACCAATAAATAATGATGTAAATACACTTCATGGAGGAACAAAAGGATATCAAGATGTAGTTTGGGATGGGGAGAAAACTAATGATCAAACTTTAGTATTTACTTATCTTTCTCCAGATATGGAAATGGGTTTTCCGGGAAATTTAAAAGTAAAAGTAACCTACAGCATTACTGCTGACAATAGTGTGAAAATGGATTATGAAGCCACTACTGATAAACCAACGGTTGTGAACTTAACCAATCACGCTTTTTTTAATTTAAATGGTGAAGGTAGCGGAAGTATCTTGAACCATATTGTTCAATTTAATGCGAATCAATATACTCCTGTTGACGCTGGATTAATTCCTACTGGAGAAATAACAGCAGTAAAGGGTACGCCTTTTGATTTTACAACACCTCACACTATTGGGGAACGCATAGCGGTTAAGAATGAGCAATTAAAAAACGGGGGTGGCTACGATCATAATTTTGTAATCAATAAAGCGGAGCAAAATATAATGAATTATGTAGGATCAGTTACTGGTGATGTATCAGGAATTGTGATGGATGTATATACTGAAGAACCAGGATTTCAGTTTTATAGCGGTAATTTTATGCAAAGTAAAAACACGTTTAAATCAGGAGCCAAAGATGATTACAGAACTGCTTTTGCTCTAGAAACACAACATTTTCCAGATGCTCCTAACCAGCCTAATTTTCCATCAATTACTCTTAATCCAAGTGATAAATACCACACAGTGTCAGTGTATAAGTTTTCTAAAAAATAATATTATGAAGTTAAATTCATTTACAGTGTATTGGCAATTTTAAATCTTTTCTCTTTACAATCTTGTAAAGAAAAAAAGATATAAATAGCACTCAAGACGAATCTATAGTAAAAGAACCACCAATTTACCTTGTAAGTCCAACAGGAAATTCTCTCAGGTTAGCTTAAAAAAAAGGAGATTTTTGGAGACAGGGTTTTCTGAACTCCACAGATTTTCGATTGCCAAAACATATTTGTTAATGAAAACATTGCGAATGCAACTAGCCCAAGTCTTCTTAACACGGTGGAAGAAATCTACACCAAACCCTATAATTGATAAAAACAAATATAGAATTAACGGGGCTAAACCTATTGTTATACCAATTATAATTATTTTGTAGTCCGAAATGTTCTGGTGTAATACCGATATAGTATGAAAATAGTCTTCCCGATAATTATCGGGATCATTAGACTATATTGAATACATAATCGGTATTAGATCAATTTGATAAATTTTTAAGTGATGTTATACTGGCACTTTTTTTAAAAATTACCTGCATCGTTGTTCCTTTTCCCATCTCGGAATTCAGCACTTTTATGGTTCCTTTGTGGTATTCTTCGACAATTCTTTTGGTTAGCGAAAGACCTAAACCCCAACCCCGTTTTTTGGTGGTAAATCCCGGTTCGAACACACTTTTGAATTGGGTTTTTGGAATTCCTTTTCCAGTATCCGAAACATTTATTTTTACCAAATCGCCTTCTTGGATGACTTGCAAAGACAACTTTCCCCTTCCTTTCATTGCGTCGATGGCGTTTTTCACCAAGTTTTCTATCGTCCAACTGTGCAAAGTGGGATTCATCAAAACCATAATGGGAGATTTTGGTGCATTAAAAGAAAACTCCACTTGTTTCGAAAATCGGGATTGTAAATAGTTGTAGGATTTATGGGTTTCCTCGATAACATCCTTGTTTTCCAATTTGGGTTCCGAACCTATTTTCGAAAAACGCTCCGTAATAGTTTGCAGTCGGTCAATGTCTTTTTCGATTTCTACAATGGTGCTTTCGGGAACATCATCGGCTTTGAGGATTTCGACCCAGCCTATTAATGAGGAAAGCGGCGTGCCTATTTGGTGAGCAGTTTCCTTTGCCATACCCGCCCAAAGCTTGTTTTGAGTCGCCATTTTGGTACTTCTGTAAAAGTTATAAACTAATCCCGCAAACAGCACAATGATGAGCACTAAAGCAACGGGATAATATTTGAGTTTGTTCAGCAAAGCCGAGTTTCCATAATATAATTTCTGAAATTTTCCGGGAACATATTCAATTACAATGGGGTCATTTTCGCTTTTTAGTCCAGCCAAAAAAGCTTCAGCCTTTTGCGTATTATTCACGATTTCCTCGTCAATATTGACCGTGTTTATGATGCTGTCATTCTCGGTAAGAACAATCGGAATCGAAGTATTGTTGCTAAAAATCTGCAGCGGAAGTTCTACATCGGTATTCTCGCCAGCATTTATCAATGACTTTTGTGCCTTGGCCCAAAGATTCATTTTCAATCGCTCTTCGTTTTTAAAAATTTGGAAAAAAGTGTAAGTATTCCAAAGAATCAGAGAAATAATTAAAAAAGAAGCGAAAATAATGACCCATCGGGTTGTGTTTCTACTTTTGGAAAACTGCATAAATTGATTTTTGTGGCATAAATATAACGAAATAATCCATGTAAGATTGTGTTTTTTTTGGAGCTGTTTCCTGCTGTCCGTTATATCCACGCAAAAAAGCGTGGGATGCCACTTCCATCAAGGCTAGGACATTTGCTTTCTTTAATGATTTTTTATTTAATATTCAACATTCTGCTTCTTAATTTCCTACTTTTGTTTAAATACAAATCACATGATTAGCATTGAACCAAAGGATCTTTCACCAGCAAAATTGCAAAGTTATTTGCAAGGAGCCGTGGCACCAAGACCAATCGCTTTTGCCAGTACAATGAGCGAAAGCGGAAAGCCAAATTTGTCACCTTTCAGCTTTTTTAACGTCTTTAGTTCCAATCCGCCCATTCTTGTTTTTTCACCGGCTCGCCGCGTTCGAGACAATACCATAAAGCATACTTTAATCAATTGTGAAGCTACTCGGGAAGTGGTAATAAACATAGTAAATTTCGACATTGTCCAGCAAATGTCACTGTCCAGCACCGAATATCCCGAAGGTATAAACGAATTTCTGAAATCAGGTTTGACACAAATTCCATCGGATAAGGTAAAGCCATATCGCGTTGCCGAAAGTCCGGTGCAGTTTGAGTGCAAAGTCAATGAGATTATTGCTTTGGGGGCAGCAGGTGGAGCAGGAAATTTAATAATTTGCGAAGTGGTCAAAATTCACATCAATGAAACCATTCTTGATGCAAATGGCGACATCAACCCCGAAAAAATCGACTTGGTTTCGCGTATGGGAGCCAATTGGTATTCTCGGGCAAAAATGGGATTGTTTGAAGTCGAAAAACCTTTGCAAACCTTGGGAATAGGCGTGGACTCTATTCCTGATTTTGTCAAGCAAAGCCCTGTTTTTGATGGGAATGATTTTGGAAAATTAGGAAACATCAATTGTTTGCCTACTAATGAAGAAATTGATATATTTGTAAAGCGGAATTTTGCTGTGAAAGGAGTTTTGAGCTCAGATGATGTTCAAAAAATACATTTGAAAGCCAAAAAATATTTGGATGACAATGATTCATCTTCGGCTTGGAAGCTGCTTCTCGCCAAAGGAATTTAAACGGAATAACAACAATATAAATAAATAAAATTAAGATGGAAGTTATAGGAAAAATTAAAATGATCGATCAAACCAAAGAGGTTGGGTCTGCAGGTTTCAAAAAAAGAGATGTTGTTGTTACAACAGATGAGCAATATCCACAACAAATTTTGGTTCAGTTTGTTCAAGACAAATGTGATTTATTGAATAATTTCCAAGTGGGAGAATCCGTGAAAATCGACATCAACTTGAGAGGTCGCGAATGGACTAATCCACAAGGAGAAACCGTTTATTTCAATACCATTCAAGGTTGGAGAATCGCAAAAGCTGAAACTACTGCTGCGCCTCAAGCGCCACCAATGCCTACAGCAGCTGCATTTCCACCAGCGACAAGCTTAAACGAAGAAGAGCCGGACGATTTGCCGTTCTAAAAAATAGTTTTGAAAAAGCCTTGAAATTTCAAGGCTTTTTTTTGGACTTTCGTCAAATTAATTCAGTTGAATAAGTGCTCCCATCCCAATTTGGCTTCCAATTTGTGGGTAAACAAAAGCGGTAGTTTTTTTCTTTTTTCCAAAATGCACTGACTTAAAAGGATTCCAATACGAAACAATCAATCCTGATGCCAATCCTATTCCTGCGCCAGCAAGCACATCGGAAGTGTAATGTTTGTTGTTTGCAATTCGAAGAATTCCCGTTGCCGTTGCAAACAAAAATCCGCTACTGGCATACCATAAATTCGAATCTTTGTATTCGTAATAAAGGATTGCAGCATTTGTAAAAGCGATAGCTGTATGGCCGGAAGGAAAACTTAAATCATCTGATTGGTCTGGTCTTTCTTCTTTTACAGTGTATTTCAAAGTTGTGAACACGGCAGCTCCAATGGTATTGGCAACAATGATATTGATGGTTTGGTGTTGAAAATCATTTTTTGGTTTGAATCCAAAAGACTTCCCTAAATAGATTTGCGCAACTGGAACAAATGGAAGAAAATTATCAGCCTTGGTATTAAAATCTTCGCCAAAAAAAATGTTAGCATTTTTTTGTAAATCTTCATTAAGAGCCGAATTTAGAAGCAAAGTTCCTGCAGTTATAAGAGCAACTGGAGCGACGAATTGTTTATACGAGATTACATCCTGATTTTTTAACCCAGCAATCGTGTCTTTCGACTGTGCATTTCCTATAAAAATGAACAAGCAAAATAAAAGCGTCGTGAGTTTTATTTTCATAGAATTTATAAAAGTTTTGGGATTGAATTTTAAAATGTAAATTAGCTTTGCCAAATTTATACTTTTGTTCGAAACTATGTATTTTTTATCCAAAGAATTATTTTTCCCTCCTGTTTCCGAAACCAATCCTGATGGAATCCTAGCTATTGGTGGCGATTTGTCCCCAGAGCGATTGTTATTGGCTTACAAAAGCGGTATATTTCCTTGGTTTGAAGATGACGAACCTATTATTTGGTGGTCACCCAATCCTAGAATGGTTTTGTATTTAGATGAATTGGTGGTTTCAAAAAGTATGCGAAATATCTTGAATCGAAATGTTTTCACAGTTACTTTCAACCAGAATTTCAAGGAAGTGATTTCGAACTGTCAAAAAATAAAACGCAACAGCCAAAACGGAACTTGGATTACCAATGATATGATTGAAGCCTATTGCAAATTGAACGAATTGGGATTTGCAAAATCAGTTGAAGTTTGGCAAAATGATGAATTGGTTGGTGGTTTGTATGGAATCGATTTGGGTCAGGTTTTTTGTGGAGAAAGTATGTTTTCTAAAGTTTCGAATGCTTCTAAAGTGGCTTTTATAACTTTGGTTAATCAATTGAAAAAGGACAATTATAAACTGTTAGATTGCCAAGTTTACAATGAACATCTAGAAAGTTTGGGTTGTAGAGAAATTGATAGAAAGGACTTTATAGAATTGCTAAAAAATAATGACGATGTAATTTAAACTTCTGTTTATCTTTGTCAAAGTTCAAAACTTTGACAAAGGGTGTAAATAAATTATTATGAATTATACTGTAAAAGATTTGTATATCTATCCCATCAAAAGCCTTGCGGGAATTGCTGTTCAAAGCGCCAAAGCGGAAGAAATGGGTTTTGAAAATGACCGACGGTGGATGTTGATTGATGAAACGAATCAATTTATCACCCAAAGAAATTATCCAAATTTAAGTCAGTTCTATCCTATAATAAACGGCGATAAAATCGAAATTTCATATTTCGATACAAAACATAAATTTTCCATAAGCGAAGGTTTGAATGAACCTATTATTTCAAAAGTTTGGGATGACGAAAGCAAGGTGGTTGAAGTGAGCAAAGCAACTTCTAAATGGTTTAGCGATGCGCTTGGATTTACTTGCAAATTGGTTAAAATTAGCAAGAAAGGGGATAGAAAACACAATAGCTCCCAACTAAATCAGACGCTGAATGTGAGTCTGGCCGATGGGTATCCATATTTGTTAGTGGGTTCAAAAAGTTTGGATTTTTTAAATAAAAAACTCGAAGAAAAGATAACCATTCAAAGATTCAGACCTAATATTGTCATTAATAGTTTGATTCCTCACGAAGAGGATTCTTTCGATTCTTTCCAAATTGGAAACGTGAAATTTCAAAATGCCAAACCTTGCGGAAGATGTGTGATGATCAATACTAATCCTGAAACTGGGGTTGTGTTGAAAGAACCGCTAAAGACATTAAGTACTTACCGTTCCTCGAATAATTCTGTTTTATTTGGTACTAATATAATGTGTTTGAATGAAGGAATAATTGCAGTTGGCGATGTTTTTAATTTTTAGTTTCGTGTCATTAAATTTTCTTCCAGCAATCTTCTACATGATCATTGACCATTCCTGTGGCTTGCATCTGAGCATAAACAACGGTTGAGCCCACGAATTTGAAGCCGCGTTTTTTTAAATCTTTGCTGATGATGTCAGAAACTGCAGTAGTGGACGGAACTTCTTTTAAGGTTTGTCGGTTGTTGTCTATTGGTTTCCCATCGGTAAATTCCCAGATGTATTTGCTGAAACTGCCAAACTCTTGTTGGACTTTCATAAACGCAACCGCATTTGCAACTGCGGCTCTAATTTTTAATTGATTGCGAATTATTCCAGCATTTAAAAGTAATTCCTGAATTTTTTCTTCTTGATATTCAGCTATTTTTTTATAGTCGAAATGGTCAAAAGCTGCTTTGAAATTTTCTCTCTTATTTAGAATGGTAATCCAACTCAATTCTGCTTGAAAGGTTTCTAGAATCAGGAATTCGAATAATTTTTGGTCATCATAAACGGGAACACCCCATTCTTCGTCGTGGTATTTCTTGTATAAATCGCTGGATAAGCACCAACTGCATCTTTTAGGTTCTTGCATCTAATTTTATATTGTTTCAAATATAAAAAAATCCCATTTCAAAATAATTCGAAATGGGATTTTATATTTTAGTTTAGAATAAATTATCCTAGCGCCGCTCTTTTGAAACCGGTAACGATAAGATCTTTGTCTAAAGATTTTACATAACCTGCAACGCTCATTTTGTTGTCTTTAATATAATCTTGGTTTACCAAAGTATTGTCTTTAAAGAAACGAGCCAATTTACCTTTTGCGATATTGTCTAACATTGCTTCTGGTTTTCCTTCTTGACGCAAAAGATCTTTTGCGATTTCGATTTCTTTTGCGATAGTATCAGCATCAACACCTGATTCGTTCAAAGCAATTGGCGACATAGCCGCAGCTTGCATAGATACGTTTCTTGCCACTTCGTCAGCACCAGCAATATTTGCAGATAGAGCAACTAAAGTAGCGATTTTGTTTCCTGAGTGAATGTAAGACCCAATAAAAGCACCTTCTAATTTTTCGAAAGTTCTAATTTCAAGTTTTTCACCGATAACTCCAGTTTGTTCGATTAATTTCTCTGCAACAGTGATTCCGTTGAAATCAGCAGCCAAAAATTCTTCTTTTGTATTATAATTCAATGCCAAAGTAGCCATTTCAGTAGCCATTTTTACAAAGCTTTCATTCATACCCACGAAGTCAGTTTCACAGTTCAACGTGATAACAGCACCAGCAGTTTTATCAGCATTTACAACAGCAATTGCAGCACCTTCTGTAGATTCTCTATCAGAGCGGTTTGCAGCTACTTTTTGTCCTTTTTTGCGAAGGTTTTCGATTGCTAAAGCAAAATCGCCTTCAGATTCTACAAGTGCTTTTTTGCAGTCCATCATTCCTGCACCTGTGATTGTTCTTAATTTATTTACGTCCGCAGCAGTAATTGTTGCCATTTTGTATTATTTTTTAAGGTTATATAAAAAAATTCCAAATCCCAATTTGATTAAATCAGCAACTTCATAGTTTCTAATTTTTTTTTGGAATTTGGAATTTATATTAAAATTTATATTTCAGTCTCAGGAGCTTCAGCATCAGCAGAAGGAGCTACAACTTCAATTTCTTCAGTAATTGGAACAACTACTTCAACATCGGCAATAGGAGCAGCTACTTCAGCAACAGCTTCTGGAGCTATTTCTTTAGCAGTTTCGGCTACTTCTTCACCTTCTTTTTCAGAACCTCTATTAGAAAGTCCGTCAATGATTGCAGCAGTTACTAAAGATAAAATCTTATCGATTGATTTAGAAGCATCATCGTTAGATGGGATTACGAATTCTACCTCACGAGGATCAGAATTGGTATCCACCATTGCAAAAACTGGAATGTTTAATTTTTGAGCTTCTTTTATTGCGATGTGTTCCGCTTTGATATCTACTACGAACAATGCTGCAGGAAGTCTAGACATATCTGCGATTGAACCTAAGTTTTTCTCTAATTTAGCACGAAGACGATCCACTTGCAAACGCTCTTTTTTAGAAAGAGTCATAAATGTTCCGTCTTTCTTCATTTTATCAATAGTAGCCATTTTTTTAACGGCTTTACGGATAGTTACGAAGTTAGTCAACATTCCACCAGGCCATCTTTCAGTGATGTACGGCATGTTTGCAGCAGCTGCTTTTTCAGCAACGATGTCTTTTGCTTGTTTTTTGGTAGCTACGAATAGTATTTTTCTACCTGATGCAGCGATTTTTTTCAAAGCTTCATTCGCTTCTTCAATTTTTGCTGCTGTTTTATATAGATTGATAATGTGAATTCCATTACGTTCCATATAAATGTAAGGAGCCATATTTGGATCCCATTTTCTAGTCATGTGTCCAAAGTGAACACCTGCTTCTAGTAATTCTTTTACTTCTACTTTGTTTGACATTTTTTGTTTAGTTTACGTTCTGTTGATTAGCAATGTATTTTCAGATTTCAGATTTCAGATTTCAGATTTCAGATTTTCCAACCTTTTAATCATTAACCATAAAACGTTTAATCATTAATCCATTTAGATGCTAAACTAATTTCCCAACGCATTGGGACAACAACAACATTGTTTTTAAATTTAATTATCAATACGTCTTGCCCGATAATAGGTACAAGACAGGTACTATTAACGTTTAGAGAATTGGAATCTCTTACGAGCTTTCTTCTGACCGAATTTCTTACGTTCAACCATTCTTGGATCTCTTGTCAATAAACCTTCTGGTTTCAAGATTGCTCTGTTTTCTGCATTTACTTCACACATAACGCGTGCCAATGCCATTCTTACAGCTTCTGCTTGACCAGTTGAACCACCTCCGTAAACGTTCACTTTTACATCAAAGTTGTTTACATTCTCTGTCATTGACATTGGTTGTAAAACTTTGTACTGTAAAGTTGCAGTTGGGAAATAAGTTGCGAATTCTTTTTTGTTTACAGTGATTACTCCTGTTCCTTCTGAAACATAAACACGTGCAACAGCGGTTTTTCTTCTACCGATTTTGTGAATAACTCCCATTACTTAAGATCGTTAAGGTTAACTGTTCTAGGTTTTTGAGCGCCTTGTTTGTGCTCTGATCCTACAACAACATTTAAATTTCTGAAAAGTTCAGCTCCTAATTTGTTTTTAGGCAACATTCCTTTTACTGCTTTTTCTACTAATAATGCAGGGTTTTTTGCCTGTAATACCTTAGCGGTTAAAGTTCTTTGTCCTCCAGGATAGCCAGTGTGACGGATGTATGTTTTTTCATCCATCTTGTTACCTGTAAGGTTAATTTTTTCTGAGTTGATAACAATTACGTTATCTCCACAGTCCACGTGTGGGGTATAACTCGGCTTGTATTTACCTCTAAGGATCATAGCGACCTTTGAAGCAAGACGACCTAAGTTATGACCGTCAGCGTCTACCACAATCCATTCTTTGGATACGGTTGCTTTGCTTGTCGATACTGTTTTGTAGCTTAATGCGTTCACAATAATTTATTTTAATTAAACATTCCATTCCCAATAAAGGGAGTGCAAAAGTACAATTATTTTTTTGAAATGCAAATTGTCTTAAAAGTTTATTTTACGTCCCTTTTTCTGCTGATAATCAAATGGATATTTGAAGGCAAATACATTTGCGTTTTATAGAATTGTAGTTCGATTTAGACTTTATATATTTGTATTGTATAAAGTTTGAAAAAATAATTGTAAATTTCACTTTTTTAATTAACAGTTTTGCTTTGAAAAAAGGTTTTTTCGAATAAAAATGCAAAATAAATTGAAGCTATATCCTTAAAATGGCAGCGTTTCATTACTACTGTAAAAGACAATAAATATTTATCTATGAAAGCCAAAGCAACTCTAAAACAAATTGCAAAAGAACTTAATGTCTCTGTTTCCACAGTTTCAAAAGCACTTAATGATAGTCCGGAAATTAGTGAACAAACAAAAACCAGAATAAAGGAATACGCAAAACTCAAAAACTACAAGCCAAATGTTATCGGTCTGAATCTAAAAAATCGGAAAACAAAAACTATTGGTGTCATCATTCCAAACATTCTCAATTCTTTCTTTGCTAAAGTATTTAGCGGTATCGAAAAAGTTGCCGACAAAAAAGGATACAATGTTATCATGTGTATTTCCAACGAATCTTTGGAAAAAGAAGCACACACTCTAGAAATGTTGAGTAATGGAACAATCGACGGTTTTATTTTATCCATTTCAGAGGAAGCGCAAAAATTACATGAATACAATCATTTTAAAGATATCATAAATGAAGGTGTTCCAATTGTTATGTTTGACCGCATCGCTGATGAAGTAGATTGCGACAAAGTGGTTGTAGATGATTTTGATTCTGCCTTAAATGCTACCCAACATTTAATAAATACGGGTTGCAAAAACATCGCCTTGTTCTCTTCCATTGATAATTTAAGTATTGGAAAATTGAGACTCGAAGGGTATTTACAGGCTTTGAATAACAATACTATTGCCGTAAATCCGAACTTAATTGTTAGAACAGATTCTGAGGATGATTTAAAAGAAAAAATTGAACAAGTTTTTGACAACAATACTATTGACGGTATTTTTGCTTTGGATGAAAATGACTCCGTTGCTGCATTAAGAATTGGACTCAAAAAAGGCTATAAAATTCCAGAAGAATTATCTATTATTGGTTTTGCCGATGGAATTCTGGCTTCCAGAAGATTGTCGCCAAGTTTGTCAACCTTAAGCCAATATGGCGTAGAAATTGGCGAAGTAGCTGCCAATGTATTAATCAACAGATTAGAATCCAAGGAGGAAAATCTGCCTTATGAAACCGTGGTAATCAAAACACAATTGAGAGAAAGAGAATCGACTAGAAGGTTATAGATTTCGTCATTGCGAGGAACGTAGCAATCATATTACGAGAGCAACAAAAACATCTTCTTCTTTAATCACAACGAAAGAATACTTTTTATTTTACATCCAGCCAGTTTTACCCCATTCCAAATTTAACATCTAAAGGGACATCGACTATAAAAACATTTTCCATTAAGGACTTAATCATCGGTTAGATATTTAGTCAGTAACGACTCAATTTAAAACACTTTTTTTGATATTTCAACACTTTCTGTACAAAGTGTAAAAGGGTCAAAATCTATTATTGCTTCTTTTCCCCAAACTACAGTATCTTATTTTACGAAACCTTGATTAAAAAAAGAAGTGTCTTTCAAAGAAAAGAATACTGGAAAATTAAGATAGGGCAAAACCGAGAATTACTTCCAGATTTTGTTGTCAAATTCTAGCTCTAATTTACAACCCAGTTTTGGTATGGCAGTTATCATTTTTGGAAACTTACCAACTATCTTAAAATTAACATTTGCTGAACACTAAAAAACTGATCACTGAACACTATTTTCTAATGTGCTTCCAGCCAATTTTTACCCAAACCGATTTCAACATCCAAGGGAACATCCATTATAAAAGCATTTTCCATTTCGTGTTTAATCATCGGTTGGATTCTTTCTAATTCGGAGTTGTGAACATCAAAAACAAGCTCATCGTGTACTTGCAATAACATCTTGGATTTCCAGTTTTCTTCTGTTAGTTTTTTGTATATATTAATCATCGCGATTTTAATAATATCCGCGGCAGAACCCTGAATTGGTGCGTTTACCGCATTTCGTTCGGCACCACTTTTGACCATCATATTGGCAGAATTAATATCTTTCAAATAGCGTCTTCTGCCTAAAACCGTTTGCACATAACCGTTTTCTCTGGCAAAATCAACTTGATTGGCCATATAGGATTTTAGTTTGGGATAAGTCGCATAATAAGCATCAATCAACTCGGCACTTTCCTTTCGCGAAAGCGAAGTTTGATTCGATAATCCAAAAGCCGAAACACCATATATAATTCCGAAATTCACCGTTTTGGCATTGCTTCTTTGTTCTTTGGTTACTTCTTCTAATGGAACGTTGAAAACTTTTGCAGCCGTACTTTTGTGAATGTCTTCGTTGTTTTGAAAGGCGGCAATCATATTTTCTTCGCCAGATAAAGCGGCAATAATGCGCAATTCTATCTGAGAATAATCTGCTGAAACTAAGGTGTAATTTTCATCACGAGCGATAAACGCTTTGCGAATCAGTCTTCCTTTTTCTGTTCGAATTGGAATATTTTGCAAATTAGGATTTGTAGAACTTAATCGTCCAGTTGCCGCAACGGTTTGCATATAATCGGTATGAACTCGGCCTGTTTTTTTATCGACTTGATTCGGTAACGCATCAATATAAGTGCTTTGCAATTTCACCATTTGACGCCATTCGAGAATGTCTTTTACAATTGGATTGTCTTTTTCTAAATAACTTAAAATCTCTTCGCCAGTGGCATATTGACCGGTTTTGGTTTTCTTTTGTTTGGCTCCGCCAATTTTTAATTTGTCAAATAAAATATCGCCGAGTTGTTTTGGTGAAGCCAAATTGAATTTTTCGCCAGCGGTTTCATAAATTTTTTGTTCCAGAGCATTACTTTCGACAGCCATTTCAACCGACATCGATTTTAAGAAGGGAACGTCAAGATTAATTCCTTCCAATTCCATTGCGGCAAGTACAGGAATTAACGGAATTTCGATTTCATCAAATAATTTTTTAGTTTCAGCTTTATCGAGAATCGGACTGAAGTTTTGTTTCAATTGATAGGTTACATCAGCATCTTCGGCGGCGTATTCTTTGATTTCTTCCAAAGTAACATCGCGCATCGATTTTTGATTTTTGCCTTTCTTCCCAATTAAGCCCTCGATAGATTTTGGTGAATATCGCAAGTAAGTTTCCGATAAAATATCCATATTATGACGCATATCGGGATTTATCAAATAATGGGCAATCATCGTATCGAATAATTTTCCTTTGATTTGAACGCCATAATGCGACAGGATTTTCAAATCGTATTTAATATTCTGGCCAATTTTTTCGATAGTTTCACTTTCAAAAAAAGGTTTGAATTTTTCCACTAAAACTTGAGCTTCATCCCTATTTTCTGGAAAAGGAACGTAAAATGCTTTTCCTTTTTCCCACGAAAAAGACATTCCAACTAATTCGGCATTCAACGCATCAATTCCTGTGGTTTCAGTGTCAAAACAAACCGATGTTTGATTCATTAAACTCTGCAAAAGCAATTTCACTGCAAAATCGCCTTGAATACTTTGGTAAAAATGTTCGGTATTTTCTAAAGTAGCATAAAAAGAATTTGTTTTTACTTCGCCATTTTCTTCATCAGAAAATCCAAATAAATCAAATTGATCTTCATTTTTTGGAGCTGTTTTTTTTACTATTTTTTCATTGCCATTGCCATTGGTATTGCTATTTTCATTGCCATTTCCATTGGTGTCTATTTCGTCGTATTCTTTTCCTGTTCCAAAATATTTATCAAATTGGGCTCTCATTTGGCGGAATTCCAATTCTTGAAATAAAGAATCGGTTTTTTCAACATCAGGTTTTGATAATTCGTAATCAGCTTCATCGAATTGAACGGGACAGTCAAGCAAAATGGTAGCCAAAGTTTTTGATAATAATCCTTTTTCTTTGTTGGCTTCTATGTTTTCCTTCATTTTGCCTTTCAACTGATTTGTATTGGCTAAAAGGTTTTCCATTGTGCCAAATTCCTTTAGCAATTTCTTAGCTGTAACTTCGCCAACTCCTGGAAGTCCCGGAATATTATCGGCGGCATCACCCATCATTCCAAGAAAATCAATCACCTGATCGGGACGTTCGATTTCAAATCTTGCCAACACTTCAGGAATTCCCCAAATTTCGATTCCGTTGCCCATTCGAGCCGGTTTGTACATAAATATATTTTCAGAAACCAATTGTGCAAAATCCTTATCGGGTGTAACCATAAAAACTTTAAAATTCTGTTTTTCGGCTTGTTTGGCGATTGTTCCTATCAAATCGTCGGCTTCAAAACCTGCAACTTCTATAATAGGAATGTGCATCGCTTTTAATAATTCCTGAATATAAGGAACGGCAATTTTTATGGCTTCGGGAGTAGCGTCGCGATGGGCTTTGTATTCCGGATAGATTTCGTTTCTCAATTGACTTCCACCTTTGTCAAAAGCTACAGCAAGATGATCTGGTTTTTCGCGTTTGATTACGTCCATCAAAGCATTCATAAATCCCATAATGGCCGAAGTATCCATTCCTTTCGAATTGATTCTGGGGTTTTTAATAAAGGCAAAATAACCTCGAAAGATTAAGGCATAAGCATCGAGAAGGAAAAGGCGTTTTTGAGTAGACATATAAAAATATTAGTTTGTAAAAATAAATAATTTTGGTGCTATTTTAGTTAAATTTCAATTAATATAAATTCTTTTCGTTCAATAATTTGTTATTTTGCACAAAATTCTCATTACAATGATTTTACGCCTGCTAATACTGTTTCTAGTCCTTTTTATTGTTGAGTTTTATGCCTTCCAAGCGGTTAAAACTTTAGTAAAGTCAAACTGGGGTTTGACCACTTATAAAACGATTAGTGTACTTCTTCTAGCTTATATTATTTATTCTTTTGCAAAATTTGATCGTTCCGTAGGGCAAACTCAGCAAACTATGCTCACATTAGGCTTGCTTCTTTTGGTTTATATTCCAAAAATAACATTGACTTTAGTCCTTATGGGTGAAGACGTTTTCAGACTTGGGGTGGGTTCTTTTAATCATATTTCTAAATACAAAGAAAGTACTGAATTTATAACTTCAAGAAGAAGGTTTGTGAGTCAAGTAGGTTTAGGATTGGCAGCAATTCCGTTTTTGTCTATAATATATGGCGTTACTAAGGGAAAATACAATTACAAAGTAATCAGGCAACAAATATTTTTCCCTGATTTGCCAGATGCTTTTGATGGTTTTACTATTACTCATATATCTGATGTTCACAGTGGAAGTTTTGACAATCCAGAGAAAATAAATTATGCAATAGATTTAATCAACGAACAAAAATCGGATCTGATTTTATTTACGGGAGATATTGTAAACACTGATGCCCGAGAAATGCACCCTTGGATTGAGACTTTCAACCGAATCAAGGAACATAAATTTGGTAAATTTTCAGTGTTAGGAAATCACGATTATGGCGAATATGTAACTTGGCCTTCAGAAAAAGCAAAAGAGGCAAACTTCCAAGCCATAAAAAATCTTCACAGCCAAATAGGTTTCAAATTAATGTTAAATGAAAATACCTTTATTGAAAAAGGAAAGGATAAAATTGCGTTGGTTGGAGTAGAAAACTGGGGCGTGAAATTTAAAAAAGCTGGAGATTTACACAAGGCATCGGAAGGTTTGACCAAAGAAGATTTTAAAATTCTGATGAGTCATGATCCAAGTCATTGGGATGCCGAAGTAAATCATCATCCCAAAGATTTTCATTTAACGCTTTCTGGGCACACTCACGGATTTCAGTTTGGAATAGAAATTCCAGGCATTTTTAAATGGAGTCCTGCCGAGTATGTTTATAAACAGTGGGCAGGATTGTATGAAAACTTAGGAAGATATATTTATGTAAATAGAGGCTTTGGCTTTCATGCGTATCCTGGTAGAGTAGGAATTATGCCCGAAATTACGGTCATCGAACTAAAAAAAGGCAGGAATGTAGCTTAATTCGTTTAAAATGCTACATTTGTAAAATAATATCTCTTTTCAATAGATTTAGAAAATTAAATTCGTTGGTTTTATGTCAAAATTTGGAGAACTTATAAGCACTCAAGTCCCTGTGTTAATTGATTTTTACACAGATTGGAATGAATCATCAATCTTGATGCATCCTGTAATTAGGGATGTTGCCGCCGCTCTTGGCGATAAAGCAAAAGTGATAAAAATTGATGTTGATAAAAATCAAGAACTAGCCGATGCATTGCGCATCAAGGGGCTTCCCACTTTGATGATTTATAAAGACGGTCAAATGATCTGGAGACAGTCCGGTGAATTGGACGCCAATACTATAATTGGTTTAGTTCAAGAACATCTTTAAGCCAGTTTCTCGAAAACAAATCCTTTTGCTGCCCAATATTTCAATGCTTTTGGTAAAGTGTATTCCAAGTTTGGAAATGCTTTAACGCTGTCGTGGAATACGATTATACTTCCTGATGTAACATTTTGAAGCACGTTTTCCAAGCATTTTTCTGGAGTAATAGTAGTATCGTAATCAGCACTCAGAACATCCCACATAATTATTTTGTAGCTTAATTTTCGCAGTTTTTTTGCCTGTGATGTTTTTATTTTGCCGTAAGGTGGACGGAAAAGTTGGTAGTTTTCAGTTTTCAGTTTGCAGTTCAAAAATTCTTCCGAACACTTTTTTACGTTTTCTATATAATCTTCGGTCTTTGTTTTCCAGCCATTCAAATGATTGAAAGTATGATTTCCTATCGAATGACCTCCACGGATTACTTTTTCGAAAATCTCGAGATGCTTTTCGATGTTGTTGCCAATGCAAAAAAAAGTGGCTTTGGCATTGTTTTTTTTTAGCTCTTCGAGAACCCATTCCGTTATTTCGGGTGTTGGGCCATCGTCAAAAGTGAGGTAGATTTTGTTTTCTGTATTGGATACATCCCAAACATAATTCGAAAATATTTTCTTGATGAAGGCATTTGTTTTTATCCAGTAGAAACTCATTTTTCAAGTTTTATCAATTAAAAATAGAAAATGTAGCGGCATTTTTCAACAGCGCTACATTTTTTTTAATTCAGATATTTTTCAAGTTGTTACTCTCTATCGCGTTCAAAATGTTCGAAAATCTTGACATAGGTATTGAATGGCGCTCTGTTTTTATTGTAAAATTGTATGTCCCCGTTTTCTTTCATAACCAGCAACAAGCTTCTGTAACGTTCTATATCAGTAATAATATCAATGGCAATATCATTTTGATCCGAAAGACCAAGACGGCCGTAATAATTCAAGTTTTCTTGGTATTTCTTTATTAATTTCCCCAGCAGTTGTTGGGCCTTTGCTTTTTCGCCTACTTGATAATATCCTTTGGCAAAAGGCTCCACCATTGAATAATAGCCAAATTTATCCAAAGGCATTTTTGTCAAAGCCAAATCAATCACGTTTTTTGCCTTGTCCATTTTTCCTTCAGCGATCAACTTATCCATCAATCTGGATAAAACGGATCGATAAGAAATACTGTTTTTTCTTGTTTCTGGGTCATGATAAATAGTACCTTCACTATTGCCCCAATCCCATTTCATAACAATGGAGTACATTTTTTCCGCATCAAGTCCTCCCATATCCATAGGGTTTGTGTCCTTGTCAATTTTTGTTTGTATTGGGACTAATTTATAAATCATTCCCTCTAGTTGAAGGTAGTTTTTCATCCATAAATAGTCTTCATCCTCAAATGCGCCTGGACTAAAGTAAATAGGTCTTTTCCAATTATTGTTTGCCAAAACATCCAACATCATCAATCTGTTTTTGTACAATGCATTTCCCTTGATGTCAAGATCTATATAAGGTACAATTGAATCGTTATATTTTGGAGACATTACTTTATTTTGGATAATCACGTTTTTGTCAATAGAAATCCTGATTTTATTCGTTGGATAAAAATGAATCGTTTGTCCATTTTGCATTTCAACGGTAGATTTCGGATTTTTAATAAAATTGATAAAATCTTTGATATCCCAACGGCTTTCTGTTTTTTGAATATGAGCCACATAATCTAATTTATCACCCACATATTCATTATGTGTAAAAGAAATAGGCAACGGATCAGATTCGTAGGTTTTGGTTTTCATTTGGTCAATATACCAATCCGTCATAAACAGACTCGTATTTACAATTTTCACATCAGTTCTTATGTGCTCAATTTCTTGTGCATACCAAAGCGGGAAAGTGTCGTTGTCGCCAATGGTGAATAAAATGGCATTTGGATCACATGAATTCAAATAGGCTTTCGCCAATGCTGTTGCGGTATATCTGTCAGAACGATCGTGATCATCCCAGTTTTGGAAAGCCATAAGAACCGGAACTGCCAGTAAGCTTGCAGCAATGATTATTGGCCCAGCTATTTTTGGTGCTAAGTATTTTTGGAAACTTTCATACAATGCATAAACTCCAAAACCTATCCAGATAGCGAAGACATAAAAAGAGCCTACCAAAGCATAATCTCTTTCACGCGGTTCAAAAGGTCTTTCGTTGAGGTAAATTTTCAAGGCTATTCCCATAAACAGGAACAGGACTAAAAGCACGTAGAAACTTTTTCGATCCTTGCCAGCGTGATACATTAATCCAATAAGTCCTAATATAAAGGGTAAAAAGAAATACACATTGCGTCCTTTATTGTTCAACACATCCGACGGTAAATTCTCCTGTGAACCTAAGTGCAATTCGTCTATGAATGGAATACCACTAAGCCAGTTTCCGTCTTCGTAGCCGTATCTTCCCTGAATGTCATTTTGACGTCCAACAAAGTTCCACATCAAATACCTAAAGTACATATAGCCAAATTGGTATTCCACCATAAATCTTAAGTTGTCCGACGTTGCAGGTTTTTCCACGATTAAATAATCACCGTAGCTTTTCAAGAATTTCACGTAGCCATCATTGTCAATTTGTTTCTGGGCATAGGCTTGTCTAAATTCGATTACAATTTTTTCTATTTCAGTCTTCAGTTGGGCTATGGCCTTGTTATAATCTTCCTCTGAAAGTTGGCTTGGATCAATTCCGTATTTCTGTAAATCATCTTCGTACGGATAATCAGGATTCAATCTGAACTGCGGCGGATTAGTAAAATTGATGTAATTAGAAATATGGTCACCGCTCCAGAGTCTTGGCAAAATAGTTTTTTGATCATCGTCGCTATTTTGCTCGGCATTTTTGTAGTTATTTACAATAATATACTTTCCAGTTTTATACTCTCTTTCATAGTTGGGAGCTTTGTCTAAATAGGGATTATTTTTGTCCAATCCCGCAAAAGCTTCGGTGTATTGTGGCCCATAAAACAATGGATTTGAGCCGTATTGTTCCCTGTTGTAATAGGCTAAAACTTCACGAGCATCCGAAGGTTTGTTCTCGTTTATTACAGTATTTGCATTGGCACGAATAGGCAACATCATCCAAGTAGAAAAACCTATCAAGATAAACAGAATGCACAATAAAAGGGTATTGTAGTTTACATATCCTTTTTGGCGAGTATATTTTAAACCAAAATAAAAGAAAGCAATTAGAAGTAGAACGACAAAAATAGTCCCCGAATCAAAAGGCATTCCTAAATTATTGACCATAAAAACTTCGGTTTTACCAAAGAAAGCCATCGTTAAAGGCAATAGTAATTTAAAAACAAACAATAAAATACCTACAACAACAATATTCGCAATGATGAAATTTTTTATGGTGACAACTTTATAATGCTTGAAATAATAAAGAAAACCTATGGCAGGAATAGTCAACAATGCCATAAAATGGACTCCAAAGGTAAGTCCAACAACTAGTGAAATAATGAGCAACCATTTATTGCCTCTCGGCGAATCCATATCTTGTTCCCAACGCAAACCCAGCCAAAAAAGCAAAGCGATAAACAAGGAAGCCATTGCATAAACTTCGGCTTCTACGGCACTTGCCCAGAAACTATCCGAGAAAGTGTATGCCAAAGCACCTACAAAAGAACTACCAAGAATTACAATTGAATTGTTTTTATCTAGTTCGGAATATTGCGAAATCATTTTTTTCAAAATCATCGATGACGACCAAAACATAAATAATATGGTAAACGCACTCGAAAAAACAGACATCATATTTACCATTAGAGCAATCTGTTTGTCGTCAATTGCAAACATAGCAAAAAAGGCACCAATCATCTGATACAAAGGAGCCCCTGGAGGATGTCCCACTTCAAGTTTTGCCGCAGTGGCAATATATTCTCCACAATCCCAGAAACTCATTGTGGGTTCAACAGTGAGTGTGTATGTTATTAAAGCGATTGCAAAGACACACCAACCGGTGATTGTATTCCATTTATTGAAGTTGAATGTTGCCATATTTGTAAACAAAATATTAATTTTTTTCAGATACAAAGAAAATGTTTTTTTATTTAACGGCACGAGCAATTTCATAAATTTCCAAAAAACAAATAAGACCGAAATAGAGCATTGTTTTTTTTGGATATTTCTGAGCGTTAAATAGCCAATAAAAAGTTTTTTGATAAAAAGAGATTAAAAATTTGCAAAAAATAAATTTTGTATTAAATTTGCACTCGCTTAACAGCAATCGAATTGGTCTATGGTGTAATGGTAACACAACTGTTTTTGGTGCAGTCTTTCAAGGTTCGAGTCCTTGTAGACCAACAAAGAAATACTCCTCAAGTAATTGGGGAGTATTTTGTTTTTAGACAAATACCGAACGTTATATTTTAAAGGTGATTATGGGTCTAACAACGTGATTTACGAGGTCTTCGCTTATGCTTCCGTTAAAAAAATGCGCCAAACCTGTGCGTCCATGCGTGCATATTCCTATCAAATCTGCATCTACACTATTGGCAAAATTAATGATGCCGTTTTCTATATTTGTGTCATTATAAATATGGGAAGAGTAATTTTCGATGTCAAAATTAGCTATAAAACCGCGCATAATTTTTTCGGCATCATAGGTGGTTTTAAAACTATTAGGGGTGCAAATCATCACTAAAAAGAGATTTGAATCAAAAATTTTTGCAAATTCAATCATCTTTCTGAATGGTTTTCGTGTTTCTTTTGAAAAATCTGATGCAAAAACAAAATTTCTTGTTTTAAATTCTCCAGCCTCTTTTTTTACTACCAAAACAGGAATTTTAGAGAACCGAACCACTTTTTCAGCATTGGAACCAACCAGTAATTCGTCAAATCCAGATGTTCCATGAGATCCCATAACTATTAAATCGATATTATTTTTTTCGCTTGCATCCAAAACGCCCTCGTGTACTTTTTTAAATTCAATAGCTTTGGACACATTGATTCCTTTTAAATAGTCGGAATCCATTAATTTTTCGAGATTACTAATTGCTTTATTTTTATAAAACATAATCTCGGGAATACTTTTTCCTCCACCAACGGAGATATTTGCCTGTGTAGGCAATTCCAGCATGTGCAGTAAAATGATTTCACTATTGTATTTTCTGGCAATTTGCGTTGCCACTTTCAAGGCTTCCTCGGAATAAATGGAAAAATCGGTTGGTATTAAAATCCGTTTCATAATTATAAGGTATTAAATTATTTAACAAACAGGAGGTGATATTTAGGAGAATAAATTTACAAATAATTTAAACAAAAAACAATCATTTTTTGATTTATAAAAAAAACACTATATTTGCACTGTTATTTATTAAAAAACTAGATAATGAGGCACGCATTGCGTGCCTCTTTTTATAAAAATTATGACATTTAAAGATAAAGTTAACGATCTCCTAACTGAAGTTTTGCTCGACAAACCTTCTGTCTTTCTAATTGATTTGACGATTACCGACAATTTTAAAATCATTGTAAACATAGATGGTGACAACGGGGTGGTTTTGCAAGATTGTATTGATATAAGTCGCGCAATCGAAAATAATTTAGATAGAGAAGAGCAGGATTTTTCTTTAGAAGTAGCTTCGGTAGGGGTTGGTTCGCCATTAAAAATGGTGAGACAATACAAGAAAAATATTGGAAGGACGTTAATTGTTAAATTGAAATCTCAAACAATTGAAGCAGAATTAGTTGAAGCTAATGATAATTTTATAATTTTGTCATGGAAAGCTAGAGAGCCAAAAAAACTTGGAAAAGGAAAAGAAACGGTTCAGAAAACACAAGAAATACCTTATACAGACATAAAAGAAGCAATTGTTACAGTAACATTTTAATTAAATAGTTGGCATGGAAAATTTAGCATTAATCGATTCATTTTCAGAGTTTAAAGACGATAAACTTATTGATCGTGTAACGCTTATGGCGATATTAGAAGATGTATTCAGAAATGCATTGAAGAAAAAATTCGGATCAGATGATAATTTTGATATTATTATCAATCCTGATAAGGGAGATATGGAAATCTGGAGAAGAAGAGTTATCGTTGCCGATGATGATTTGGATTTAGAAAACGAAGAAATCACATTAACCGAAGCTAGAAAAATTGAACCCGATTTCGAAATTGGTGAAGAAGTTTCAGAAGAAGTAAAGTTGATTGATTTAGGAAGAAGAGCCATCTTGGCTTTACGCCAAAACTTGATTTCCAAGATTCATGAGCACGACAATACCAATCTTTATAAGCAATTTAAAGATTTAATTGGCGAAATTTATACTGCTGAAGTGCATCATGTTCGTCCAAGAGTCGTGATTTTGATTGATGATGAAGGAAACGAAATCGTATTGCCAAAAGAAAAACAAATTCCATCGGATTTCTTCAGAAAAGGCGACAACGTTCGTGGAATCATAGAAAGCGTTGAATTGAAAGGAAACAAACCTCAAATTATTATGTCAAGAACTTCTGAAAAGTTCTTGGAAAAATTATTCGAGCAAGAAATTCCAGAAGTTTTTGACGGACTAATAATGGTTAAAAACGTGGTTAGAATTCCAGGTGAAAAAGCAAAAGTAGCCGTTGATTCTTACGATGACAGAATTGACCCAGTTGGAGCTTGTGTAGGAATGAAAGGTTCTCGTATTCACGGAATTGTTCGCGAATTAGGAAACGAAAACATTGACGTAATCAATTACACCAGTAACATTCAATTGTACATCACTAGAGCTTTGAGCCCTGCAAAAGTTTCTTCGATTAAGATTAATGAAGAAACCAAAAGAGCCGAAGTTTTCTTGAAGTTAGAAGAAGTTTCTAAAGCAATTGGTAGAGGAGGACACAATATTAAATTAGCGGGTCAATTGACCGGTTATGAGCTTGACGTTATTCGTGAAGGCGACGTTGCCGGTGCTGCCGCAGATGAAGACGATGTTGAATTAACAGAGTTTTCAGATGAAATTGAAGAATGGGTTATTGAAGAATTCGCAAAAATTGGATTGGATACAGCAAAAAGTATTTTGAAACAAGACGTGAATGATTTAGTAAGAAGAACAGACCTAGAAGAGGAAACTATTCTAGATGTAATGAGAATATTAAAAGAAGAATTTGACAGTTAGTCAATTATTAAAAATTAAATTTTAAACCTTATTTTTCCTCTCCCATCGAGAGTTAGTGTGAGGAAATAATAAAAAATCATACTTATTGATTCTCCTTTGTAGAGGAATAAGGTGAGAAAAAAAAAGGTAATATTAAAAAGGTTTTATGTCTGAAGAAAAGGTTATTAGAATAAACAAAGTTTTAAGGGAATTGAATATTTCTTTAGAAAGAGCTGTGGATTATCTAAAAGATAAGGGTGTTGTTGTGGAGTCAAACCCCAATGCAAAAATTTCTGAAGCGGAATTTAATATCCTGCAAAATCAATTTGCCGGTGACAAGGGCAATAAAGAAGCTTCAAAAGAGGTAGGAGAGGAAAAAAGAAAAGAGAAAGAGGCATTGCGCATTGAACGAGAAAAAGAAGTCGAAGACAAGCGTAAACACGACGAAGAACGATTAAAAAGCCAAGAAGTTATTAAGGCTAAAGGGAATGTTTCTGGGCCGGTTCTCGTTGGAAATATTGATCTTAATCCAAAAAAAGCAGTTGTAATTCCACCTCCAGCACCACCAGTTGTTGAAAAAACAGAAATTCCCGTTGCTAAAATTCCTCAAGAGAAACCAATTCAAAAAGAGCCTGTTCAAACTGAATCTCTATCAAAAGAACCTGTTATAGAAAAAGTTGTTTCAAACAAAAAAGAGGTTAAACCTTTAGTCGAGATAAAAGAAATAAAAAAGGAAGCAGCTCCTGTTAAAGAAGTTGCATCTGCCAAAATTGTTGTTCCTGAAGAAGTGCAAATACCTGCTGAGGAATCTATAACGACCAAATACACAAAATTATCTGGAGCTACTTTGACGGGTCAAACCATAGATTTATCTCAATTTAATAAACCAAAAAAGAAAAAAGAAGAACCTAAAATTACGCCTAATAAACCTGGAGCTCCTGGAGCTCCCGGAAGTGCAGCCAGTAATGCCAACAAGAATAAAAGAAAAAGGATTGCCCCAAAACCAGGTGCTCCAAGACCACCTGCAACTCCTGGAGTTCCGGGTGCTCCTAATCCAAATAAAATTACCCCAAATACTGGTGGTGGGGGATTCAATGCTAATAGAGGTGCAAGACCTGGTTTCATAAAAGGTGCAAGACCTGCCATTGTTGCCAAAGTAGAGCCAACAGAAGAAGAAGTAAAAAATCAAATTAGAGAGACTTTAGAGAAACTACAAGGTAAAGGTGGTAAATCTAAAGCGGCTAAATATAGAAGAGACAAAAGAGATACACACCGTCAAAATCTGATGACGAGCAAAGAGCTTTGGACGAAGGAAGTAAAACTATTAAAGTTACCGAATTTGTTACCGTTGGTGAAATTGCCATTATGATGGATGTGCCAATTACCAAAGTGATTGGAACTTGTATGTCGCTTGGAATTATGGTAACCATGAATCAGCGTCTAGATGCAGAAACATTGACCATTGTAGCCGACGAATTCGGATACGAAGTTGAATTTATCACGGTAGATATTGAAGAAGCCATTCAAGTTGTACCAGACAAGGAAGAAGATTTAGTTTTCAGAGCACCAATCGTAACCGTAATGGGTCACGTCGATCACGGTAAAACCTCTTTGCTGGATTACATTCGTAAAGAAAATGTTATCGCTGGGGAATCTGGAGGAATTACACAACATATTGGTGCCTACGGAGTGACATTGGATAACGGTCAAAAAATTGCATTCTTGGATACACCAGGTCACGAAGCGTTTACTGCAATGCGTGCTCGTGGAGCTCAAGTAACGGATATTGCCATTATTGTTGTTGCAGCAGATGATGACATTATGCCACAAACAAAAGAAGCAATCTCGCATGCTCAAGCTGCAGGTGTGCCAATTATATTTGCTATCAACAAAATTGACAAGCCAAATGCCAACCCAGAAAAAATCAAGGAAAAATTAGCCGGTTTGAATTTGCTAGTGGAAGATTGGGGTGGAAAAATCCAATCGCATGATATTTCAGCAAAAGTAGGAACAGGCGTAAAGGAATTATTGGAAAAAGTATTATTGGAAGCAGAACTTCTAGACTTGAAATCCAATCCAAACAAAGCCGCTCAAGGTACTGTTGTGGAAGCATTTTTGGACAAAGGAAAAGGATATGTTTCTACCATTTTAGTACAACATGGAACCCTGAAAATTGGGGATTATATGTTGGCTGGAAAACACCATGGTAAAATTAAAGCCATGCACGACGAACGTGGAAACATTGTAACTGTAGCGGGTCCTTCAACTCCGGTATCCGTATTGGGATTAGATGGTGCAGCAACTGCGGGTGACAAATTCAACGTTTTTGAAGACGAAAAAGAAGCCAAACAAATTGCTTCGAAACGTTCTCAATTAATGCGTGAACAATCCGTTCGTACACAACGTCATATCACGTTGGATGAAATTGGACGTAGAATTGCATTGGGTCAATTTAAAGAATTGAACATCATCCTTAAAGGTGACGTGGATGGTTCTGTTGAAGCCTTGTCTGATTCGTTCTCTAAATTGTCTACTCCAGAAATCCAAATTAACATTATACACAAAGGTGTTGGAGCCATTACTGAGACTGACGTTATGTTGGCTTCTGCTTCGGATGCCATCATCATCGGATTTAATGTTCGTCCTGCTGGAAATGCAAGACAATTAGCCGATAAAGAAGAAATCGATATCCGTTACTATTCTATCATTTATGCCGCAATCGACGACTTGAAAGATGCAATGGAAGGAATGCTTGCACCGGAAATGAAAGAAGAAATTCTGGGAACTGCCGAAATTAGGGAGATATTCAAAATCTCTAAAGTGGGTTCAATCGCAGGTTGTATGGTCATGGATG
>Ga0209284_10000682_pt1 | contig 55000 bp, 49 predicted proteins | sample FRY03_FD_187211 | JGI IMG/M metagenome (GOLD analysis project Ga0209284, IMG submission 187211) | Freshwater microbial communities from Lake Fryxell liftoff mats and glacier meltwater in Antarctica - FRY-03 (SPAdes) (version 2) | ecosystem: Environmental > Aquatic > Freshwater > Ice > Glacier...
CCCACCCGTTGCAGGGGGTGCAATGGTAACTAATGGCGGAGCAGAATATCCCGAACCTGCAGAAGCACTTACAATGGGGGCAAGAATGCCTGGCAATCCAATCGTGATCGTTGGAGTAGTTACGATTGCAGTAAGAGTAGCAGTAGATCCACCACCGCCAACAATGGTGTAGGAAGTTCCATTGAGATAACCACTGCCAGAGGAGGTTAAAGTTACGCTTGTAATAATCCCAAAGGCATTAATATTTGCAGTACCGGTTGCAGGGGTACCAGTTCCGCCAGTAATGGTAACTGGAACTGCAGTACCGGGTGTATAACCACCAGTATTTGTACCAAATAAGGTATAATTACTGGTTGTAACTAGGCCCGAGCTAAGACCAGACCCACCGTTGGTAATCGTATAACCTGTTACTGCACCATTAACCACCGTTGCAGTTGCAGTTGCACCGCCAGAAATAGTCACGGTCGGAGGTGCTGAATAACCAGAACCACTTGGCGTTCCACCTGGAGTTGTAATACTAGTAATACCTGGATTACTTACAGTAACAGTAGGTAAATTTAACAATGCTGTTAATAAACCAGAAGTATTAATGACGCCTAAAGGGCCTTCACCAGAAATATTATAAGTTGTTCCATTAACATAACCAAAGCCACCATTTGTAATAGTTACTGCCGTAATAGCCCCAGCTCCATTGGTTGTAGCAAACCCTGTTGCTGCAATACCTGATACTACTAAAATGCTAACAGGTAGGCTACTTTGACTTGCTAAATAACCAGTGCCCGTAATGCTACTATAAGATTGAATTAATAAACCAGAACTATATCCAGTACCCGAACCCGTGATTGTATAACTTGTAACAGTATCCCCAGTAAGGTTGGCAGTAGCATTTACGGTAGTAGCGCCTGCAGTTCCTCCAGTTATTGTAACCGTAGGTGCCGAAGAGTATCCTGAACCAATAAATCCAGGAGTGATGCTTAATAAACCAGGTAAACCAAGTATTGCAGTTGGAATATTAAGATAAGCTTTTAAGTTTGCAGAGGCATTAGCTAAGCCGGTGGCAGGGTCTGTAAAAGAAATATTATAAGATTGTCCATTAATGTACCCCGAACCAGGCGAATTAATAGTTACTGCCGTAATAGCCCCAGCTCCATTGGTTGTAGCTAACCCAGTTGCAACAACTCCAGTACCACCTATAATTCTAATACTTACAGTAGTGCTATTTAAAGGATAACTTGCTCCACCAACAACATCTGAACTAGTATAGGTGCCGAGAATTAGACCAGTGCTGTAACCTTTGCTATCGTTAGTAAGGTTATAAGCAATCACTTTATCGGAATTAGCGCCATTTCCTAAAATTGAGGTTGCTGTTGCAATTACACTACTTCCAGTTGTAGTTCCACCAGAAACCGTGATGCTTGGTGCGACAGAATATCCAGCCCCAGAAGCCGTTGTTCCAGGCGTGGTAATTGATAAAATACCAGGATCCGTAATAGAGACAACTGGGGTATCAATAATGCCTTTTATAATAGCTGAACTGTTAATGGTCCCATAAATTGGGTCGGTATAAGTTATATTGTAATTGAAATTGTTTATATATCCTGTACCCCCGCTGGTTAATGCTAAACCGGTTATCACGCCACCTGCAACTCTCGCATTGCCAGTCGCAACAAGGCCTGTTCCCCCAGTGATAGTTACCGGCATGGTAAATAATCCAGTTGTATTAACTGGGGTAATTACCCCACTAGTACTTCTAAAACTATAGCCTGTCCCACCACTGATCAAATAACCTCCAACAACACTCATAATAGGCAATGTAGATGAGGTATAAGCCAATAAATTAAGGTCGGTGTTGAATAAAGATCCAGAGTTTGTAACGGAATAATTGACTACTTGGCCGCTGGTTCCGCCCCCCCCTAAAATTGCGGTTGCAATTGCCAAAGATCCGCCGCCCCCAGAAATAGTAAGACTCGGGGTTGAAGTTCCATAACCGGAACCACTAGGTAAGCCATTAGGTAAAGAGATAGAAGCGATGCCTGGTTCATCAACTGTAATAACGATTTTGTTAAGTGTAACTTTTACATCGCCAATATCAGTTTCGAGTATCTGGCCATTAAAGGTTTCAAAATAATTAAGGTCATAAACGGTGGTGGTATTGTAGCCCGAGCCAATGGAATTATTATCAATGGAGATATTGGTAATACTACCATTTGCATCGGTGGTAGCAGTTCCAATAGCTTTTTTAGTAATAGGAAAGGCAGGGTCTTGAGAAGTTAAGGAAACTGAAAAAGTACCACTGGTTGGAATATTAACAACCCGGCCAGTAAAAATTGCAGTACTCACCCCGTCACTTAAAATAGAATATGATTGCCCATTAATATAACCACTTCCTGAGGTAAGCACGGTTAGACTAAATACTTGCCCACCGATAATATTTGCAGTACCCGTTGCAACGGTACCGGTTCCCCCAGTAATGGTAACAGGAACTGCAGGACCATTAGTAGCATAAGTATTACCACCAAAAACAGGCGCATAAACCGTTTTGGCTAAACCTGTAGTTGGTATTACATTAGCAGTAAGAGTCGCAGTTGATCCACCACCGCCAATAATATTGTAGGAAGTTCCATTGATATAACCACTGCCAGAGGAGGTTAAGGTTACGCTTAGAATAATCCCAGAGCTATTAATATTTGCAGTACCCGTTGCGGTACCAGTTTCCGCAGTAAGAGTAGCAGTTGATGTAACACCATCAGAAATGGTGTAGAGCATTCCATCGGAATAACCATTGCCAGGGGTGGTTAAAGTTACGCTTTCAATAATCCCCCCAACGCTAATATTTGCAGTACCCGTTGCAGGGGTAGTAACGCCTACCCCAGTAATGATAACTGGAACTGCAGGCCCAACTGTATATGGATTGCCAGTATTGGAACCAAACGAGATATAATTACGGGTTGTAATTAGGCCTGTACTCGTAATACTCTTAATGGTAACAGGAACTGCGGTACCACCGGTTGTTGTATAACCTGAATTTATACCACTAATGGTACCACTAGCAAATGTGTAATTACTGGTTGTAACTAAGCCAGTATTAGTAACTGGCCCTAAAAGGTTGGCATTTCCTACGCCAGTACTTGTATAACCTGAACCATTGTTAGTTATAAGATAGGAAACAACTTTTCCAGCATTTACAACTGCGGTTGCAACAGCACCAGTTCCACCGCCCCCTGAAATAGAAACTAATGGCAGGATAACTACTGGCGGGATAACTATTGGCAGCACGAAATTATCATATCCGCTACCCGTATTATTAGGGGAAATGCTTACTAAACCTGGTTGGGCTATGGTGACACCTGCAGTACTAACATAGCCAAACCCAGGGTTAGTTACGGTGTAAGAAACCACTTGGCCAGCTTGGGCACCTGATCCTAAAACTGCGGTTGCAGTAGCTTGGGAACCACTGCCACTAACAATAGTAACAAAAGGTGCAGAAAAATAACCACTACCAGTATTAGCAGGGGTAATAGCACTAATCCCAGGTGCTTCAAAGGTAATGGTAGGTGCTACAGTATAGCCTGAACCAATACTTCGAACTGAAACACTAACAACTTTATCTTGGTTAGGAGAGCCAAATGGCCCTAGGTTTGCGGTTGCAGAAGCAACTCTACCAGAAGTAAGGCCGCCAGAAATAAATACTTCAGGGCCTACAAAAGCGGCTCCAGTAGCGTTTCCAATAGTAACCGCTTGTCCTTCTTGATAATTAAGGCCTCTAAAACTATCTCTAATTTGAAATTGTGCGCCACTACTAGTAAGGATGGAATCTGCTTGTATAATTGTAGACAAAGGGAAGATAACATTAATAGTAACCGTATATGTACGACCATTTATATAAAACCTTCCAAGACCATTATCAATAAATGAACTTGCTGATACAACTCCCAAATCATTTGTGGTGAAACTCATACTTGCACCGACTGCGGTAAATCCAATAATTGTTGCCCCAGAACCTGTACCACCTGTAATAGTATAAACATCACTATTAGTAGGAGTAGTAGTATACCCGCTTCCGCCACCGCCACCATTAAGAACAAGGTTTATAATTTGACCGGTTGAATTTGTAAAAGCTGTAGCGAAGGCGGGTGTTGTTACCGAACCCCCCGTAAGTGTCACAGTGAAAGAAGATGATGGAGCATACCCAGTTCCAGCTGTTAAAATATCATAACCACCTAAATAACCAATCGAATCCGTTATACCGGCAGTGCCGCTTATGGAAATGAGGCCAACATTGACCGGGGATAAACCAGAAGCCCCGATTGATCTTGATCCAAGCTGCAAAACATCTAAAAAAGCCCCGCTTCCAGTGGTAGTACTTACTGGATAACTAGTACCTGTAAGAAACCCAGAACCACCAGTTCCAGTTATAACAACATCTTGTAAGCCAGTAAAATAGCCGCTTCCTCCGTTAGTAACAGGTATCGTAAATACCGTTCCTGTTGCCCCATCGGTACCATTACCCAAAATTGCAACTGCAGTAGCACGAGTTCCAATCGTTGCAGTAGCAACCGCCTGAATACCAACATTTGCAGTTGCGGTAGCAAGTTCTCCAATATTTGCAGTACCCGCTGCTAAAGTTCCAAGGGTGACTACACCACTTGCTAATTGGCCAAAATTCACGGTACCAGTTGCCTGCGTTCCTATAGTAACCACTGCTTCCGCCTGTACCCCTGCAGTAGCAGTTGCAGTCGCAGTAGATCCACCTATTGTTGCGGTGGCAGTAGCTTGAGTTCCAAAAATAGCGGTTGCAGTTGCAGCAGTTCCTAGGGTAGCAGTAGCAGTTGCATTAATTCCTAGGGTAGAAGAAGCAGTAGCTTGGGTTCCTAAAACTACTTCAGAACCACCGGTGACTCCTAAAATTGAGGAAGCAGTAGCTTGGGTACCTACGGTAGCAGAAGCAGTTGCAGCGGTTCCAAAAGTTACAATAGCGGTGGCACCCGTGCCGCCTCCACCCGTAAGAATGACATCTGGGGTAACTTGAAACCCTGAGCCACCATTGGTGATAACGATATTATTTTGTACCTGACCATTAACTACAGTTGGCCCAGTTGTGGTAGGCATCACTACATTAGAAGCTAAAATGACATCGCCAATAAAATTAAAGTTCTTTCCAGGTGAAGTAATCGACCCATTTAAATGAATTTTAGAGGAAGGCCCGGTTATAAAAGTGACATTGTAAGGGAAATTGGTAAGGCCTAAATCAGCAATGTTCACATTGCCAGTAGCTAAGTTGTTGCCAAAAAGCACTGTACCCGAGGTAGAAAAATTAGAAATTACCGCTGGGGTAATAACGATGTCTAATGATGAAGAAGAATTATTGATGGCAAAAGGTTTACTTAAAGTATTAGGCTGAATGGTGATGTTTCCGTTAAAGGAAGAAACAAGCCCCACCAAAGTAAACGAATCAGAAGTCAAGGTGATGGGGTTAGCCCCGCTTACATTAATTGCTTGTGAGGAGATAGAAGCCGAGCTTAAAATCTCAAGGCCAGCAAGAGCTTGCCCAGCCCCAACCGATTGGGTAAAGGAAACAATGCCGGAATTGCCCGCAGTAATTCTAAGGAAGCCAGCGCCCGCAACGCTTCCCGTGAAGGTAACAGGTGCCCCATCTACCCCAGGGCTAGTCTTAATTGCATCGGTTGTATCAATAATTAAATTTCGCTGATTTAAATTTAATGAACCTGTAAAAGCAACAGCATCATTTAAACTAATGAACGAGGTATTGGAACCTGATGAGGAACCATTAAGGGTGATAGTGTTCGTACCCGTGGAATTATAAGTCTGCACGCCGTCTGTGCGGTAGGTAGTGCCTGTAAAAGAAATATTTCCAGCAACAGATCCGGTTCCGATATTGGTAGCAGTTATAGTGGTGTTACCAATAACGCCATACTGGGTTGAAAAGCCGATGCCGCCAAGTGAAATCTGATTGCCATTAATTGTAAGAGAGCTAAGGGTTCCCGAGGTACCTGCACCAATTAAACCTACAACAGTAACATTTGCACTACGGCTAGTTCCAGTAGCATTTAAAGTAACCGCTTTAAGGTTTAGAGTATTTAAGCTGCTGCTAAGAACAATAGTACCGGTGGTATCAAGCGTATTCCTAGAAGTATCAACGGTAAGCCCGGTGATGACAGATGCAGGAATGGTAACAGCGCCATTAAGAGTAACGCTATTTCCAGTTGCATTTGAAGTAAGAATGTCGCCGTTAAGGGTGATACCGCCAGCACCAGTAATAAGCACGGTATTAATACCATCGAGATTTCCAAAAGCCCCAGAAACCCCACCTATTTTATCAACGGAAACAGTACCAGTGCCTGCATTGATGGTCAGATCTTTATTGGTTGCAAGGGTGCTACTAGTAATGATAGAAGTGGTTATATTTCCGCCATTGGAATTAATAATCAAGTTCGATTGATCTAATTCAAGCACGCTGGTATTAAAACGGATAATGCTTCCGCCATTGAAAGTGGTAGAAGCTAGGCTGGTACCTTTTAAACTAAAAGACTTAGTAGCGGTACCGGTATAGGTCTGGGAACTGGATGAATTATAAGTATTGCCATTAAAATTGATATTGTTTGTCGGGCTAGTTAAGTCATTTGTGTAACTAATAATAAAGATAGGCCCTAAAACCCCTGCTTGGGTACCTGTGCCTATATCTTTTAGATCAATCAGCCCGCCAAAAATATTTAACCCTAGGAGGGCACCATTTGCAATACTAGCCCCAAAAGAAATATCACCAATAAAATCTGGATTTGTACTATTATTCGCTGAATCTACCGTTAGCGTTTGGGTTCCTAAACCAGAAATAGTGGAGGTAGAACCAAAGGTAATATTTCCTGCATTTCCAGTATTTAAACCAAAGGCAGTAATCCGATTAGTAGTGTTAGTAACCGTATTAGAAACAAAAACGGGACTATTAAAATTGACCTGACCACCCAAACCATAAGTATTTGTAGTTGTATTAATGCCCCCAGATGCTGTGATATCTAGGGAAAAAGTAATAAGCGGAGTTGCATCCGTAGCAGTAAGGGAAATGATACCACCTGCCCCTAAAGTCAAAGAAGTCCCAGAACTACCCCCATTAGCGGAAATGGATTGAAGTAAAAAAATATCTGATCCAGTAAGGGTAATATTACCAGCACTTTGAGGATTAACGCCACTTAAGCCATTGGTGGAAAGAGTCGTAAAGGTTATATTCCCCGTAGAATTTACTGAAATATTGCCACTTTTGGCTCCGGTTGTTGTTGTGGTAAGATTTGAACTAGAAGCATCAAAAAGGGAGCTATTTATAACATTTAAACCATCTGCTAAGGTGCTTGTAGCGGAATTTAAAGTTATTATGTTGGCGTTTTCGATGGTGAGTTTGCCAAGTGTAGTAGATAAACCTAAACTAGAGGAAATTGTGACATTACCGCTAGTTCCAGCATTGAGCGTGAATTGGCCATTACCGTTCAAACCAAAGGGAAATAAAATATTAGCACCGCTTGGGAATGCGTTATTGGTTCTAATATTAACATCTCTGGATAATGCTACCGGACCAGTCATTAAGAAAACACCACCAGAAGTGTTAATATCGGAGTTTATTAGCCTAGTGAAATTTGTTCCTAAGGTAATGCTGCCCAAATTTGAGGTAGTAAGGGAGGCCCTTGTTGTTGAGGAAACTCCGCTGATAGACAAAACTGAAGCGCCACCAATTCCATTATAATTCCCAGTATCAAGATTAATTAAGCCATTGCCTCGGGTTTTAAGCGCTCCACTAACAGTAATATCACAATTTGCATTATTATTTGGAAAAGATGAAAAACTAATGTTATTGGTGTTGCTAAGGGCACTATTCGTTAGGTCTAAATCATTAATTAAAAATCTAACATTGGTAACATCACTAGCTGCGGAAAATTGCCTAAGTAAAATATTAGTGAAAAGATTTCCATATAAATCAGGATCATTAAGTTGAATGCTGATGTTTGGTCCCGCACCAGTAACTGTTAAAAAAGGGCTAATAGCATTACCACCCCAGCCACCAGGGCCAGAAGTAAAACCTGTAGAATTAACATTAAGGGAAGAGCCTGATAAAGAAATGGTTGTCGGAACTATGGTTAAATCACCTGCACCATTTTGCGTTATTTCAATTTCAAGGGTAGTTCCAACGAGAAAAACGCGATAAGCGGGTGTGATTCTTTCCTCTAATTGCAGTAATTCCAAATCCCTGAATAGGCAAGGTTTAAGGAAGGAACTGAGCTTCTTTTTGTTGGTTTTGAGAGGGGAGAGAAGATTGCGAATCCAAGATCGTGCCATAGGAGAACCTCTTAGTAAGACCCAAAAGCCTGATACAAATTTTTAGTTAGACTGGGGAATTGCAAACTATGCTATCTATGCAAATCGCCCAATTTATACAATACGATACAAGTTTAGTTCGATTAATATTTAGACGCAATTGATAATGTAATGTAACCTTAATTATTTCAGCAAACAATAAGGCAAGGTTGTTAAAACTGTTAGAATCGATACTATTTAACTAATTGAACCATCTTTTTTGTTTTTGACATAAGTTAATATATTGAATAGGTTTATGGTTATTATTAAGGCATATTTGATAGCTAAAGAAAAGGACTTAGAACTTATTTTAAATACTTTGTAAAATTTTCAATGTTTTTTGTGCATCACTTCAATTACCAAGTGACCAACTTAAACAAATAGAATGGTTGGGTGTTTTAGGGCAATGCTTTTGTCTAAAAAAGCCCCGCAACTGTAAATACAGCCCCATGGAACGCAGTCCATGGGCTTATGGCTTCTTTTTTATAATGCGGGATTTCAGAAGAAGAAAACAGTCCATGGGCTTCTTTGTGTGAATATGTGTGTGATTGAATAAAAGGATAATAAAGGAAAACAAAAAGCCCAGCGACTGCGCTCGCTGGGGCTGCTTCTCCCCCTCGGATTTGTGTTTACAAAGCCCAGCGACTGCGCTCGCTGGGGCTTCTTTCTCTGCACACGATGCTTACATGCGTTTGATACCGCGCCTACAGATGTCTAATCCCGGGAACGCCAATCTCCCGATTGGCTTTTTAATCCGGCCAATCAGGAGATTGGCGTTCCCAGGGGGGAAATGCGGAATACCCGCTGGGGCTTCTTATTTCCCCGTTTTAAAACAAATACAAACGCAGAAATACAACCCCATAGAACGCAGTCCATGGGCTTCAAATACCTTTTATAATTCTTTCAAAACTGATCTGCACCTAATGCACCGCAATCTTCTACGGTTGCATAATGAAAACAAAAACCCCCTTCCGCTTGCGAATATGCGAGCATCGAAAAATCCGTGCAAGCGAATTACTAGCACACCCGCTCAACCCACGGATTCATCCGGATGCGCAAAAAAACGCCCTCAGTGCAATTCTTGGGGAAATCGGGTTCGCCCGAAGTCTGCTTGTGTACGAAACAGCAGATGGCAAATTGCAGCTTATCGATGGGCATTTACGCAAAGAGCTTTTCGAAGATCAGGAAGTGGTGGTTGAGATTTTGGATGTAAATGAAGAAGAGGCGAATGTTCTTTTATTATCGCTTGATCCCCTTGCTTCACTTGCACAATTTGATTCACCCACACTTGAAGCCTTACGAAAAGCAGCACAAACACAATCCGAAGAATTGCAAAACCTTTGGGATTCAATTGATTCTGCCAGCAAAAAAACAAGAGAAGATCTTAAGCAAGCAGGAGAAAAGAAAGAGGCTATTCTAAAAGAACAGTTTTTAGTTCTGGTGGAATGTGAATCTGAAGCGCAGCAGCTAAGTTTATTAACCTCGCTTAAAAAACAACGGTTTCAATGCAAGGCATTAATTTCCTAAACCCCGGAGAAATTATGAAAGTTGTTGTTGAACTTCAAAGCACTCTGGTTGATTCTCCACGGGTTGCCCAAGTGCGTGGCATATTCGATCTCGAACCCACAACGCTTGATTATCATGTTCGCAACCATGATCTGCCGATTGAAGAAAAACCCTGGAACCTAGGGCTGATTACCGGGCCAAGTGGCTCAGGCAAAAGCACCCTTAGTAAAGTTCTTTGGCCCAACTCGATTGAACCCTCTAATCTCTGGCATCCAACCGCTTCGCTACTCGATTCATTCCCCACAGAACTTGGGATTAAGGAAGTGGTCGAGATATTATCTTCGGTTGGGTTTAGTTCGCCACCCGCCTGGCTAAGGCCTTTTGCAACACTTTCAAATGGGCAGCAATTTCGAGCAACGCTGGCACTACTGATTGCCCAAGCAAAAGCAGAAGCTTCATCAACCCCCATTGTTTTTGATGAGTTCACCTCGGTGGTGGATCGCACAGTAGCGCGCATAGGTTCTACTGCGCTTGCACGAATGATTCGCAAGCTAGATATGAAATTTATCGCAGTTACCTGCCATGATGATATTATCGAATGGTTGCAACCCGACTGGGTTTATCAGGTAGATGAGGGGAAATTTTCATGGAGGTGTCTTCGGCGAAGGCCAGAGATCGAACTTGAAATCGTACGCACAAAAGCATCTGCATGGCATCTGTTCGCACCGCATCATTATCTAAGTAAATCGATTGCAACGAGTGCGGTTTGTTTTTTGGCAAGTTGGAATAAACAGCCTGTTGCGTTTTCTGCATGGCTGCCTTTTGTGGGCAAAGGCCCACCCACTAGGAGAGAACATCGGACTGTTTGCCTGCCTGATTTTCAAGGGGTGGGGATTGGGCAATCCTTATCTTCGACCGTTGCATCGTTATTTAAAGGTTTAAATTTAAGGGCTATCAGTACGACAACGCACCCGGGGTTAATTGCATCGCGCATTCGCAGCCCGCATTGGCAATTGCGAAGGGCGCCCTCACTTGCACAAGGTTCGCATGGGAAAATAAACTTAAGCCATGCTTGTACCAGATTAACTGCGGGGTTTGAATACATCGGTAAGGCAATGCCCGCAAGGCTGGCCCGCGACATAATTCGTACCCATCAAGAATAAAAATGAATAAACTTCCCACTGCTGAAATCACCCAAACGATATCTTCTTATTTGCAAGCGGGTGGCACCCCTGCAATTGCAGCGCAGGCAGCCGGTATTTCGGAACAAACTTTTAATCATTGGGTTGCGAAGGGGAAAACTAGCAGAGCGCCCAGGGCACTAAAAGCATTTCATAAGGCGGTAGAGCAAGCGCATGCGCAGGCAAGATTACGAGCAGAAATTGCAGCATTTAATGACAAACCATTGGAATGGTTAAAAAACGGACCCTGCAAGGGCGAGGTTGAATGGGGAAAAAGAAGCTCAGGAAAAAAACTACACTTCGAAGAATTGCCTCAAATTCACACACAGAAATTCCTACAACTTTTGCTTAAAGTTTTGGAGGCATTTCCTGATGCGAGAAAAGCGGTTGCAGAAGCCCTGCACCAAACAAAAACTTAACCTCTAATAAAGTATTGAGGGGTTAAATTGAAGTGGTGCCAAAGAGGCCGCCACGGAATCTAGGGTTAGATAAAAGAGCCGATTCGGTTTGTACTAAACCAGAAGTTTGGAAACTGAAGATAGAAGCACGAGGTGGGCCATTAGGGCCAATTAGTGCAACAGCAACTTCTCCCCCTGCACCAATAGTTGTGCCAGTGTACCCACGAGCAACACCTGCACGGATGGTTCCTGTATAGTCTGCAAAGACATTAGGAACCAGAATACCCGTGGGTTCATTATTAAGGATTACGCCAAATTGGTTATTAGTAGTACCAACCACGAGGTCATCAATACCAACGCCTTGGTCAAGATTTCCTGCAGCGATACTAAGTCCGCCCCTACTCTTGGAATCGTTGAAGGCAAAGAAGTCATCAACAATTTTTGGATTATTGCCCAAACCATTTACATCATAAGATCTGATGTTATAACCAGCGTTGCTAGCGGGTGCGACAATAACTTCTTCGCCCGCATTTGCATTGCGCTGGCCTACAGTGACAACCACACCGCCATTAAATTTAGGGGGATAGGCAAAGAAGTTATTAAGTGGGGAAGTAGTATTAACCCCCGTTGAGCTACCACCATACACTTCAACTCGGGGGCCACCGGTAGCCCCAGCGCCAACAATCACATCAGCAAAGCCATCTGCATTGGTATCACCCGCAGCAACATAAACACCGCCTGTGAAGGAAGGCTGATTAAAGGCATAAAATTGCGAAATAGGGACTGGGTTTACAGTTAATGTTGCAAGATCGAGAGTGAAAACTTTAATATGAGGGGCACCGCCTGGGCCCGCCGCTGTAATGATATCGGGAACGCCATCGCCATTCACATCGCCAATTGCAACACGAACCCCGCCTGTAAATTTAACATCATAAGCGAAGAAAGAAATATAAGAAGGAGCATTATTAGTTTGAGGAAGACCCGGAAAGGTGATTGTAACTTCTGGTCCACCGCCTGTATCAGCACCAACAGCAGTAAAATCGTTCAAGGTAGCCCCAGTAAACTGAGAGGCCGAAATAGTAGGGAGAGCGATTTGGTAGGGTTGAACCAAGGCGGGTGTAAGTCTGGCTTCAAGGTTAAGGAGTTCAAGATTAGAAGAGGCTTTTTTATGGGCCTTCTTAGAACCAAAGAGATTTAATAAAAGTTTACGCATCTTAATACTCCAATAACTTAAACATCAAATAAATAACATAAGCATCAAATAAAACAGGGCCGATGTTGCGAAACAAAAACGAACACCGGATTGCTAATGAATAATCGGCAAATGGGCGAGATAATTTGAATGAATAACTTAAGAAATAATTATTAATTAGGAAATAAAGCGAGATGCCTAGAAGTTATAGAGTGCAACTTCCGCAAACTAATCAAATTGACATGAATTGGTAAAATGGGGCGAAACAACTTGAATACCCCAAATTACAAAAGTAATAAAAGGTTGGAACAAAAAACCCGCAGTTTTAAGGCTGCGGGTTCTAATAGCAAACTGGGTAAAGCCCACGATTCCATAAACTGGTTTAAGGAACTTGAGAATCACTTGATATATCGTCGCCTTGTGGGGTTTCTGAATAATAGAAATTCTCATGGGAAATGCCGGAGTTAAAGGTAACAACACTACCATCCGCCATTGCCATGTTGATGCTTCCCCCCATGCCATGTAATTTAAGCGGGTGAACATTGGTAGAAGGCCGGTTGAACTCTGGTGCCATATGACACTGGCAGTTCCAATTTAAGGCAGCTTTTGCGGTGTCTGAAGTCCATGCCCCGTTCGGGCCTGAATAATTAACATAGCCAAACCGGCTCCAATAAGAACTGGAATAAGTGGAGGTAGCTAGCACCGTAAGAGGGTTGGTAGAGTTATCATAACCGGTAACGACGGGTGGGGTACCATAACCCCAAAGGCCAGCACCTTTAGAAGGAACGCCCGTAGCCCTTGAAGCAATCGCATAGCGTTCGCCCAAAATAGTCGTATGGGAAAGCCCATCCAAAATCCCGGTAAACTTTATTCCGCTATCGCCAAAGACTTGAAAATTGGCAGAGTAGCTAGAAAGGCCCCAAGAAGTACCCGTTGAGGTATTAGCCCAGGAAGGCCAAGGATTGGTGCCACCACCAGAAATCCAGATTGGCACACTGGTAGGCAAAGTATACACGCCGTTATTTGCACCCCAAGTAGGATCAAGCGGATTGTTCAAACCCTTGATAGCGATACCTCGTGCAGCATCTTTACCCAATTTAAAAGTGGCTTCTTGTTCGATAAAGGGCAAGAGGTTATGAAAAAAAGAAGCTTGATTACCACCACCGCCAGCAACTTGGGTACCAACGACGCCAAACATGGGAGGGGTGATTTGAAATTGCTCATGACAATTATGAACCGCAAGTGCCAATTGCTTAAGGTTGTTTTTAGATTGAGTTCTGCCAGCTGCTTCGCGTACTTTTTGTACTGCTGGTAATAACAATCCAATCAAGACAGCAATAATAGCGATAACCACTAACAACTCAATCAAGGTAAATGCTTTTCTAGAAGCGATATGGTTGGGAACCATGGATAAATTCTCCGCTTAAAATCGATAGTATAAGATACAATAATATTAGAAAACAAAGGTTTTGCAGGGTTGCGAACTGGGAATGTAAGGCATTCCATGCCTAAGCCAGAACGAGTGTAACGGACACGCCGCCACGAAGAGTTATTTGGTTCAGGTAAACCCTTGGCCAAAAACGACAGGATTCGTCGCCAAAGAAATGGCAAAGAAGGGCTTCAAAGGTAGTGCAGAGATACACATAAGCCAAAAAACCCTGATAAAAGAATACTAAGAAAGATTTTAGGTAAGCGGATTGAAAATGTCAAGAATGAAAATACTCGGGCTACAGTCTAAGTATCATTTTAAGCATAAAGTTGAAGATTAACAAAGGTTCTATGTTGCAATCAACCCGTTATTAAACAGTTTTAAAGGCCTATGCCGGCAACCGAATGCAGTTGAATCACACTAAGAGCTTTTGCAGGAATTTTACCTTGGGCAGGTGTAGCAGAGAAAGCCTGATTACCATTTTGTGCGCCCCTAGCCTCCAACCTCAGCATATCACCAAGCGAAAGACCAAGTGCGCCAAACACGCCTGCCTGCACCACGCTGCGCCGAGAAACCATGCCACGAAACCCAGCACATCCCTTACGATCAGGTACAGTTTGGGGTTTGGGTACTTGAAACATTCAATAGACTCCCTGAAGGTTCATCTGCCAATTAGTAGCCTATTTAATTCTATACCTAGGCCAAAACTAGCGCCATCTGAAACCGTTCTTTTCCCCTGTTTGCCAGATACATTAAAAGTAACATCAGCTAAAATCACCCTAGGCCAACTACCAACATTAGATAAATGCCGATCTTAAAGGGAAAATCGTTGCTTATAAACAGGCACAAGGCTAAGATTTAAGCATGAAATCCCTCCTTGGCATGATTACCCTTCTGACACTTGCGCTACCCCTCTGGTCACAAACGATCACGCCAGAAGACCGGACTTTTTTTGAACAAAAGGTACGCCCACTTTTAGCCGAACATTGTTATTCATGCCATTCTGTAGAAGCTAAAAAGTCTAAGGGTGGCCTAAGGCTTGATAGTGCAGAATCTATTCATAAAGGTGGCGAAACAGGGGCGGTAATAACCCCGGGCAAACCTGACCAAAGTTTACTTATCAAAGCCGTGCACTACCGCAATAACGAACCTCTGCTAATGCCCCCCAAGGGAAAGTTGCAGGCAAGAGAAATCGCAACCCTAGAAGAATGGGTGAAGCGTGGTGGGCAATTCCCCGCTTCAATCCAAGTAGCTGAAACAAAAAGTTCTAAAAGCTTTGAAGACCGAAAGAAGTTCTGGTCATTTCAACCCTTGGCAAAACAGCCACTCCCCAAAATAAAACAACAGGAATGGCCACGCACCAAAATTGATTCTTACCTACTCGCAGAACAGGAAAAACGCGGGTTAAAGCCCACTGCACAAACAACACCCGCCCTGTTTCTCCGCAGGATCACTTTCGATCTTACAGGCCTGCCACCCACATCTTCTGAAATCGATGCCTTCAAAATCCCGACAGAAGAAGATTACAAAAAACTAGTCGATAGGTTACTTGCCTCGCCACACTATGGCGAACGCTGGGGTCGCACCTGGCTTGATCTCGCCCGATATTGCGACATCCTAGAACAATGGGCAGAAACCAAAGGACAATCCTACCTCTACCGCGACTGGGTCGTCAAAGCCATGAATGACGACTTGGGTTTCGATAAGTTTAGCAGCTTGCAACTGGCAGCAGACCAACTCAATTCCTCTCTGGCTGATCGAGCCGCATTGGGCTTCATGGGCCTTAGCCCCTCTTATTGGAAAGAACTTCAGCTTCCAGTAGACATCATAAAAACCGTGGTTGCAGAGGAATGGGAAGAGCGAGTTCATACTTTATCTAGCACCTTTCTCGGCTTGAATGTGGCTTGCGCACGATGCCATGATCACAAGTTTGACCCGATCACTGCAAAAGATTATTACTCCTTAGCGGGAATCATAGCCAGTACCCGGCCAGCAGATGTATCCATGCTGGAAGCCTCAGCAACCAAAATCATTCTTGATGCGAGAAAAAAAGTAACCAGCCTTGAAGCAGAATTAAAAAAGTTGCAGGCAAAAAAACCCGCAGAGCCACCCCAAACTATCGCTGACCTAAAAAAACAAATAGAAGAAGTTAAGAAGAATACTCCTAATTATGCGGCCCCATTTGCCGTGGGCATGGAAGATGCCAGTCTTTATGTCGTTGCAGATGGCCCTAATAAAACCAAGCTTGATTTCAAAATGAATCAGGCCCAAAACTTGGCCCTTCATGTGCGAGGCAACCCTAACAACCCAGGGCCCATCATACCCCGCCAATTTCTTTCCGTTTTTTCCGGTGATAACCCAAAACCTTTCAACCAAGGCAGTGGCAGACTCGAACTGGCCAATGCCCTTTTCACTGAAGCGCAATCCCTTACCGCAAGAGTTATTGTCAATCGCATTTGGAAACATCACTTCGGCAAAGGCTTGGTGGAAACTCCTAGCGACTTTGGCTTCCAAGGTGACAAACCCTCACACCCCGAGCTACTTGATGATATCGCACTTCGCTTTATCGAAAACAATTGGTCGATGAAATGGCTGCATCGTGAAATCGTACTATCCTCAACCTACAGGCAGCAATCAACCCTGCCCTCACCTTTAGATCCAGAAAATCGGCTGCTAGCATCCATGCCTCGCAAGCGACTCGATGTTGAAGGCTGGCGCGATGCCATGCTTGCTGTTTCAGGAAATCTTGACCCAACCATTGGAGGCCCATCCATTGAACTCAACGATATCAACAACCGCCGTAGAACCATTTATGGACTTGTAAGACGAAGAGAACTTTCCGATATTCTGCGGCTGCATGATTTCCCAGATCCAATAACCCACAGCCCCAATCGAGTTGCAACCACCACGCCATTGCAACAACTCTACACACTAAACAGCCCATTCATGCAAAAACAAGCCAGCCTTCTTTATGAAAGATTACAACGCGAATTCCCCAGTAGTGATGCAGAAAAAATCGCCGGCGCCTATCGGCTCTTGTTTAGCCGAAACCCCACCAAACATCAGATGGAGGTCGGGTTAAATTTTATAAAATCAGATGGCGTGGCTTGGAATCAATACACCCAAGCCCTCTTGGGTAGCAACGAATTTGTTTTCATCGACTAAGGCCTTGCACTCTTTATTTTGATTGGCCGCTTTCGGAGCTTTTTATATGAATGCACCTTTCTCTCGCAGGCAAATGGTACAGGCATTAGGCGGGGGCTTCGGCTCTCTGGCGCTAGCACAAATTCATGCATCTACTTCCCCCATTCCTTCGCAACAACTACTTCCGCATTTCGCACCAAAGGCCAAGCGCATCATTCATCTCTTCATGAATGGCGGACCCTTCCAATGCGATCTTTTCGATCCAAAACCCGCTCTCAATAAATTCGCAGGGCAAAAACCACCAGGCGCAGACCTTCGTACCGAAAGACCAACCGGCAACCTTATGGGGGTCCCTTTCAAATTCTCGCAACATGGCCAATCAGGGCTTCCCATCAGCGAACTCCTTCCCAACCTCTCTCGCCATGCAGATGATCTTTGCGTTATCCGTTCCATGCATACCGACAATCCAAACCACGGGCCCGCTTTGTTTCTGATGAACAACGGATCAATCGTTCCCACCCGCCCGACCCTTGGCGCCTGGCTTTCCTACGGTTTGGGAAATGAAAACTCAAACCTTCCTAACTTCGTCGTCTTCTGCCCAGGCAGGCCCGTCCGATTTGCAGAACTTTGGTCCAATGGATTTCTTCCCGGTGAACACCAAGGAACCTACATCAACCACTCCAACCTCGACCCACGAAAGATGATTCCTTTTCTCGAAAACACAAAGCTCTCTCCCGCTAACCAAACCAAACAACTTGAACTCATGAGGCAACTTAACCAAGAACACAGCTACGAACGCAATGCAGACCCCGCACTCGAAGCCCGTATCCGCTCGATGGAAACCGCCTACCGCATGCAGCTTGCAGCATCTGATGCATTCGATATTTCCCTCGAACCCACCAAAACCCGTGAAATGTATGGCACAGGACACTTCGCAAACGGCTGCCTCCTCGCCCGCAGACTTGCAGAACGAGGCGTTCGCTTCACCCAACTTTATTACGGCAATGGCCAGCCTTGGGATACCCATAGCAACCACACGGCTTCCACCCGCAACCTGTGCAAGGATATCGATCAACCTATTGCTGCATTATTGACCGACCTAAAAAGCAGAGGGCTGCTCGATGAAACTCTTGTCCTTTGGGGCGGTGAGTTTGGCAGAACTCCAACCACCGAAAATGCGGATGGCCGTGATCACAACCCTTGGGGGTTCTCAATGTTCATGGCGGGCGGGGGTGCCAAAGGCGGGCAAGCATACGGTGCAACCGATGACTTCGGCTTCAAAGCAGTTGAAAACAAAGTTCACATCCACGATCTTCACGCCACCATTCTCCACCTGATGGGGCTTGACCACGAAAAATTAACTTACCGCTATGCAGGCCGCGATTTTAGGCTCACGGATGTGAGTGGCAATGTTGTTGAAAAACTGATCAGGTCGCCACTTTCACAAATATAATTGCACCCCGTTATTGCAGAGAAAAAACTATTTGCGTTCTTTCAGCAACTTGGTCACATGCTCTTTCATTGCAATTGAGCTTACCTTATGGTTAAGAACTTTTTGGCTTGCAGCTTCAAGCTCAGAGATAGAACTATTTGGAATGCCATAAAGTGCATCGAAGTAATCCAAGGCCATCATCGCTCCAAAAACACTCACTTCCACCTGTTCTAGGGCAGGGCGCAAAAGTTTAATCGCTTCTTTTCTGGCGCTCAACGCATCGGCAGGCAATTTAAGAGCTTCGAATTCTATCGCAATGCGATTCCAAAGCCGGCCCCTCTCATGAAATGCTGCTACTAAGATCTGATCTCTTGTACGCTTGATTGCAGTGTGATAATCCGATTGCCCGCGTGCAAACTCTGATGCTAGGTCATAAACTTTGGCCCGGTAACTCAATGCAGAATAAGGCAACGAAATAGCTTTTTCAAACAACACATCAACTTCTTGCGTACCGGATTTGGGATCTTTCATCACAGCTTCCATGTTTAATAACATTGCGTTTTCATGCTGAAAAGTAGTGGCGTTCGCATCAAGAAAAACAGATTGTGCAAGCGCTCTAGCTTCAGGATATTTTCTCTGAAACAAACACATTGTAGCAAGAAGGTTCGCCGCTTCTAAACGATAGAGTAGGGGAGATTTTTCAGTTTGATAACGGTTTGCCAACTGCTCCATATCCTTGGGCTTACTACGGTACGATTTAATAAACTCGTTTCGAAAATTGTTGAAATCAGTATAGCTTGTTTCGCCACGCACCACCCCAAGTTCTGCACTGATGAAATTGGTTCGTACCCAAGCTTTGAGTAACCCTGCCCCATAGGCTCGCGCCATATCTGCATCAAGAGCAGGCCGCACCTGAGTGTATGGCACCTCAAGGGTTGCTGCCATCTTGCAAAATCCTAGAGTTGACATGTAGTGAGAATTGATTTTACGATTCATGGCCCCCGGCTTGGTTGGGTCGACAAGAAAGTTCAAAGGTACCATGACTTCTTGGGGTCTTTCCTCCTTGATCCAGGAAATCCATTCATTGAGATTGTCTTTGACATGAGGAATGCCAAGGCCAAGAAAATGAAAGGCCTCATGTATGTCACCCCGGAGTGCAGGGCAATGAAAATCGATTGCAAAATGAATTTTTTGTGAGTTGGCAATATCGGAAATAGCTTGGATTTCGGGATAGATAGGATTTTCACCATAATCGCGGTTGTGATCATGGGGCATGCGATTTTTGCCCTGATCCCCTGCTTCAACGCCATCCTTGTCCACAATTGGCACCGCAAATAAAACATGCAGTTTACGGAATTCTAGCCCTGCTGGTGAATCGGAAATAGCCTCTTGTAGGAATCCTTCAAGCACATAACTTGCTGTTGATTCACAAGCATGATGCCTTGCTGTAACAAGCATAGGTATAACGCCGGGGACCGGGTTCCCTATTCTCAATAAGTCAACCGATGTGCCCTTTCGGGTCTTGGTTAATTCACTTTTTGTAAGAATGAGGTTGGCTGCATTTTTCTTGATAAACGCATCAAGGTCGTGCTGCAAGTAGGGAATTGCAACAGCAAATCGTACCCGCTGGTTTACTTTGGTAAATTCATAGGTGAACCGCTCTGCCTGAGGTGTAATATCGACATTTTCGGTTCCTAGATAGCGCCATGATTTTCCTTCATCGATACTAAAAGCGGGACCCCGCACCCCAATTTTCTTAGGCTTCCCAAGATCGAACACCCTTTTCCCTGGCTTTGCAACCGTGGCATCAAAGCACCAATAGAACCAAGGTTGCCCACCCCGCAAGTCGGAATTCAGGTAAATGGTATTAGCATCAATTTTTTCCACAACAACATTTCCGCCCGGAAAAGATGTGCTAATCTTCACCTCTTCGCCATGAACTTGCATGGAGATAAACAAAATAATCACCGGAGTAATAATGGAATGCAATTTCATGATAATCAGGCCTCGATAAATCGGGGAGAGAGTTTAAGGATTTAATTTAACTTAAGCACTCGACAGTTTATACTTAAAACTAATGCTGCTGTTTCGTGCAAAACTTTTAAACATGTTGATAGGATGAAATGAAGTTACTATCTGACACTGTTGGAAAATCCATCCCTGACAACCTTCCCTATACTATCTTCTTTCAACACCATTGATCAGGATATTCTCATGGGCATGGAAATCGAAGTAAAAGTTGCGAACATTGATTGGAATAAAATCTCAGGTGCCATGGCTACATTTGAGCCCAAAGGTTCTATACGCATGGCTGATGGTCAATTAACTTTTCCTGATGAAGAACCATCTGCAGACTGGAAAGAATTACGCATCGCACTACCTGCAGGCATGATCACTATTAAAAGAACCCCAACCGGAGTAGCGCTGGTTACTTGGGGGAATGTAAGCCCCGAGTTGATCGAACAAAGAGATTTGTTCGCAAAGCTATTAGAAGAAAAAACCTTGTAACCTCTTCATTATTTTTTGTTACTGATAGGATTGTTGGTTTCAACAAATAGATAATTGAAGAGGAAGGAAAAATCTCTGCTGGTTAGGATAAAGACCCCGCCCTTAGTCTCGTAGCCATTGATAAACCCCTCGGGGCCCGTGGGTTTGAAATCATTTCCATGTGGGTTCCAAAGCGTTATCAAATCTTTCTTTTCATCGTAATTAAGAATGGCATAAGCATGGCCAACGATGATGGCAGGGGGCGGTTTTTTAAGGTCAAAAGGAACCCCGGCACCCATAAGGCTTTTGTTTTTAACCCCTTTACCCAACAGGTAACGAATATTAAGAAGATCTTCGGGAAGCCCTGATTTCCAGGCGATAGTATCAGTTTTATGCCCCGTTAAAAGTGAAATGGTTTCTCCTATATTTCCCCCTCGGGAAATACGATCTAACCCGATGACTGCGGTATCACCAGGCGTAATTGTTTTGTAAACTTCGCCGTAGGCCTCTTCAAGAACATTGATCCAAGTGCCTTGATTACTTGTGCGTGAACCAAGTGCAATGACAGCATCAGAAAGTTTATTGATACGAATCGAACGCCCATCAGGAAATTCAATCTTGTTGGAACCATCTACATTGGGCTTGATCATATTTTTAATTGCATCAGGGTTTTGAAACGCAAGATTCCCCGCCATTGATACAAAAAAACAATTACCCAAATGCCCCTGAGAAATCCCCTCGATCCCTAATTTCTTGGAGCCGAACATATCTCTGGAAGAAGTAAAAAGATGCACAAGGTAAAATTCATATTCTTTTTCCATGTTGAAAACATTAGTCAGAGAACCATTGGAAAACGCAAGGGTTTCATTAATATCGCTGGTAAGCTCGGAAAGTGAAGCAGACTTTTTGTCGGGCGACTTTAAAAACCAAAAGTGCGCGGTTGCAAGCGCAGCAGCCTCGATGGAACGGATGGAACCATCCCGGAGAAGAGCGCTGGTTTCATTGCGGTCAAGCCGATCATTTTTATTGACATCCCACTTGGGCAGGAATTGTTCCAACGCTTTTTTATAGGATGGTGCTTGAATGCTGATCTTAGGTGCAGAAGATTGCTGTTGCCCTAACACGGAGCCTACGAAAACAAGATTTATCAGCAGCAACTGCAACAAGCGCATGAATTATCTCCAGAGGGCTAAAAAAAGTTCAACTCCAATAAGGGCTATTATAATAACTTCAAGAATCTGGGCCCTCAAGGCTGCGGCCTGATCTGCAACCACACGGTAAACATCTTCAATAACCTCAAGATTTCTGCGGATGCTGCCCTCCCAGGCGGGAAGATGAAACCTAGTTGCAAGCAGCCTGTAAGTCCGCGAAAGATACATGTCACCCAAAAGTTTTAAAACATTTCCCGTGCGTTCAAACAAATTGGTGGCTTCAATGTTAAGGGCACCCAGTTTGCGCACCCGCTGGTTGGCCCCTTCGGTCAGCAATTGGGCAAAGGTTGTAGGCCAGTGCGACCATTTTGCAGAATTTGCAAGCTCGGTGTCAAGCAGATCATCTAGATAACGATAGCGCAATAATTGCAGATTCGCAAACTGGATGGTCTGCAATGTTTCTTCACAATCAGAATCAATAAGCACCGCGGCAGCCCAATCAACCACCAAGAGATCGGTGGGGGAATATTGCAACCTTTGCTTGATTGATTCCGCAATCTCTTCTGAAGCGAGGGGGGCGGATTCTAATCTAAGCAGACTAGCCAGCCAAGGACTATGATTCGTAAGCAAATCGGAAATTTCTGGAAAGGGATCACCCGGATTAAACTGAAAGACAAAATATTCTTCGGTAAGTTCGCTCCATTTGGGAAGTTTGATTGCAGGTGAAAGTTTTTTAAAAAGGGGTGCGAGGATTGTTTTTCCAAAGCTGGGAAATTCCCCGGGGCGTGATAACTCCAATGCCAACTCACTTAACTTCGAACCTTGAAGCGAAAATGGCACCCGAAACGAAAGACTAAGTGTTGCAAAATCAAAGAGAATCATTTCGACTTGGGCTTCTACCTCGCCTATCACAGCAAATTTACAAATTGCGTGTGGTAATTGGAATACCAACGGGGCAGGCCGATATTCAATCGACATCGGCGTTCGCCTTCTGCGGGGCAAACCGGGGGAACTTGCAGAACCAAGCTCTGCTTCAATCAATTTTGCCGCTTGCACCAAATCAACTTCTTCGCCCCAATCAAATGCAACATACGCATGTAACACCCCAGAAACTATTTTATCATTCATAATTGCGGAAGTATTTATCATAACAAAACCACCCCTTCAAAACCTAGGCACACAACATCATTTTATACGATAGCCTTTGCATTTAGGTTAACGAAACAAGACACCTACGCACTTTAAAAAAGATATTTAAGGTTGCTCAAGCCATTGCAAAATGTCGCTGCGATCTTGATCGAGGGAGGGTGCACTTCGATGCTCAACTACATCGGGTATACCAGTCATCTTGATGGGGTTGCCACCAGTTCTAATATTACCAAACACAGGGTCTTTAATATCTACAATCATATTCCTTGCGTTTACTTGGGGATGCGTCGCAACCTTGCTAACATTCTGGATAGGCGCAGAGGGAACCCCTTTTTCATCGAAAAGCTTCACCCATTCTTCCGTAGTCTTTGCTGCAAGTGTTTTCTCGATCTCTAATTCCAGTATATCCACATGCTGGCATCGAAGCTGATTACTCTTGAATCTTTCATCCAGCATAAGATCCATTCTTTGCATCACTTCACAAGCCTGCGAAAACAGCCTATCATTGCCCCCTGCAAGTATCATGTACGAATCCTTGGTGCGATAAGCTTGAAAAGGAGCAATGCTATAATGCCTTGAACCCAACGATTCGGTAATGGTTCCGGTGCTGAGATAATTGGTCAGCGAACTTTCTAGCATTGCAACCTGGCAATCTAGCATTGCAATATCAATGCGAGATCCGCCATGACCCTGCATCCTGCGAACAAGCGCAGCTTGAAGAGCGATAACGAAATAAAGGCCCGAGGCAAGATCGCCTATAGAAACCCCAACACGCACCGGGGGCTGGCCCGGATGTCCGGTCAGGCTCATCACCCCACCAAGGGCCTGAACCACCAAATCATAAGCGGGCATGGAAGCCATGGGGCCTGTCTGCCCAAATCCCGAAAGCGAGCCATAAATCAATTGCGGATATTTTTCCTTCAACCCATCCCATGCATACCCCAGCTTTTCCATGGTTCCCGGGCGGTAATTCTCGACCAAGAAGTCCGACTTCGCCAAAAGCTTCTCAAAAATCTTCTTGTCATCCTGCTTTTTTAAATCAAGGGCAATACTGTATTTGTCATAGTTCACCGAACCATAATACATGGAAATATCATCTTTGAAGGGGGGAAAAGACCTAGAATCATCACCTCCATGTGGCGTCTCGACTTTAATGACCTTGGCACCCAGATGAGCAAGATTAAGTGTTGCAAATGGCCCAGCAAGTATTCTTGTAAGGTCTGCAACTACCAAACCTTCTAACGGTCGGTTCAGTGTTTTCTTAGTTTCAAATGCTTGGTTCATTAAGTTATCTTATTATGATTTCCAGGGTGTTGTAAGTTAAATCAAAATCTTGCTTGCCCTTTGTCTTTCCAACCATCATTATAACTAGAATGATTTTGTGAATTTAGTATCCTCTAGAGGTATTTACTATGAATCTTCGTTTCATTTGTATGGCAGGTGTTTTAATGAGCGCAACAATAAATTATGCAGCGGATGATGTTATACGCACCCCTTTCGGAAAAACCAAGGATGGCGAGGCGGTTGATATTTTCACCCTGCAAAACAGCAACGGCATGAAAGTCAGACTCCTCACCTTCGGGGCAACCATCCAATCCATCGAAGTTCCAGATAATAAAGGAAAGATGGCAGATGTCATCGTGGGTTTCGATACACTTGATGGCTTCCTAGGCGAACACCCCTATTTCGGTGGCACCATCGGCAGAGTTTGTAATCGCATCGGGAATGCAAAATTCTCCCTCGATGGGAAAGAGTTTGCCTTGGCCCCTAACAACGGGCCCCATAGTTTGCACGGCGGAAAAAAAGGTTTCGATCGCAAAAACTGGGCCGCTGATAGCTTTGTCACTCCCATTGACCGAGGGGTCCGATTTACCCGTACCAGCGCTGATGGCGAAGAAGGTTACCCAGGCAATGTACGCCTGGGGGTTACTTTTACTCTTACCAATGATAACTCCCTTCGCATCGAATACGATGCCATCACCGATAAGCCCACACCCATCAACCTGACCAACCATGCTTATTTCAACCTTGCGGGCGCAGGTAATGGCACCATTCTTGATCACAACCTCATGATCAATGCGACGCAACAAACCGCAACGGATGAAACCTTGATTCCAACGGGCAAGTTGGCCCCTGTTGCAAACACCGCAATCGACTTCACCAAATCTGAAAAAATAGGTGCCCGCATTAAGGAAATCAAAGCCACACCCGTTGGCTACGATCACAACTATGTTCTTGAAGATTCTAGCAAGAATTTAAAAGCCCCTGCTGCAATCGTGAAAGAACCAAACTCGGGCAGGGTTATGGAAGTTTATACCACCGAACCAGGCCTGCAGTTTTACTCGGGTAATTTTCTTGATGGCACCATCAAGGGCAAGAAGGGCGCAGTCTACAATCAATATAATGGGTTCTGCCTCGAATCGCAGCATTACCCCGATAGCATCAATAAGAAAGAATTCCCTTCAACGATCTTGAAGCCGGGCGAGAAATTCAGCAGCACCACTATTTACAAGTTCAAAGCAGAGTAAACAAAATCAGGGGCCTAGCCGTTTGATGCCCCAGAATGTGCCGTTCCTTTCGTATAAAATACGATCGTGCATCCTACTGGGGCGCCCCTGCCAGAACTCCATTGAATTTGGCCAAAGCCTATAACCGCCCCAAGTTTCAGGCAGAGGCACTACCCCATCTGCAAAGCGGTTTTCAATTTCATGCCAGCGCGATTCAAGTTCTTCTCGGCCATTCATTACAGAAGATTGCTTGGAAGCCCAAGCCCCGATGCGGCTGCCCAACGGCCGCGAGAGAAAGTACTCTTCTGATTCAAGCTTGCTGACTTTCTGCACCTCGCCCTCGATGCGAATCTGCCTTTCTAGGTCGGGCCAGTAAAAAACAAGCGCTGCCCGGGGATTTTCTGTAAGCTCTCCCGCCTTGCGCCCTTCATAACTCGTGAAAAAAGTAAACCCCCGCACATCAAAGCTTTTTAACAACACAATCCTAGCAGAAGGCGATCCATGCGCAGTTGCAGTCGCTAAAGTCATAGCATTAGGCTCGGTGACATTCGCATTCACTGCATTTCCAAACCATTTAGCAAATTGATCAAAAGGGCATGGTGCTAATTCGTGCTCCAAAAGTCCATGCAGGGAATAGTCTTTTCTCAGATCTGCAAGTGATGCCATTATTAAATTCTCCGTAAAATCTTATGTTTATATCGTAATCTTTTTAATCACACAAAGAAAAGTAGCCATTTGCTTGATTACTCTTTTAACCCCGATTACAATTATTTCATAACCCTTATTTTAAGAAAGGCAAACATGCACAAGTTATTCTCTCTGACCGTTGCAGCTTTATTCCTTGCGGCCAACTTATCCTTTTCTCAGGAAACCAAATCCACCAAAAAGCTTTTGGTGATCACAGAATCTAAAGGTTTTGTGCATGGCGTAGTAAAGCGCCCCAAGCCTGAAGAATTATGTCTGGTAGAAAAATCCCTCATCGAATTGGGCAAAAAGTCTGGCATGTTCGAAACTGTGGTTACTCAAGATTCCCGCACTGCAATCACCGCAGAAAACTTGCAAAAATATGATGCGGTATTCTTCTATACCACGGGCGAATTACCACTATCTGATGTACAAAAAGCCGATCTGCTTCAATACATAAAATCGGGTAAGGGCTTTGCAGGAAGCCATTGTGCAACCGATACTTTTTACAAATGGCCCGAATATGGCAACATGATTGGTGCCTACTTTGATGGCCACCCTTGGCATGAAAAAATCAAAGTAAAAGTGGAAGATAAGAACCACCCTGCAACCAAACATCTGGGTGATTCATTTGAAATAACCGATGAAATTTATCAGTTTAAAGGGCCCTACGACCGAAAAAGTTTGAATATCCTCCTTAGCATGGATACCACCGCAGTTAAGAAGGAAGGCAAGCGCGCAGATAAGGATTACGCTCTTGCTTGGACCAAAGAATATGGCAAAGGCAGGGTTTTTTACACCGCTTTTGGCCACCGCGATGAAGTCTGGGCGGACGAAAGATTCCAGAAATTAATGCTTGGGGGGCTAGGTTATGTCATGGGGCTTAACGATGGTAGTGGCAAGATTACTGAGAAAAAGCAATAAAATGCTTAAATTAGCTTCCCTTATATTTTTCAAAGCTTTAGCCTATTAACATACAAAACTGGGCTGTAATACTAATTTATTGTCCGGTTTTGGTTAAGTTAAAGAAAATCACCTTATGGGGTTTGTGTGATAACTAGGCTTATAACATCAAATGTTCATGGTTCTGATGATTGCAACTATCAATTTTTAACCAGTATGCTGGTCAATGATAGTATTGCAATTGATGCAGGAGCCATCGGCTTTTATTCTTCTCCCAAAGAGCAGGAAAAAATCCGTCATGTGTTATTGACCCATTCTCATATCGATCACCTTGCATCGCTTCCCATCTTTATTGAAAATGTATTCACCGGAAGGCCCGACCCAGTTATCATTTACGGTTCAACGCCTGTTTTAGACTGTTTGCAAACTGATGTTTTCAACAATCGTATCTGGCCTGATTTTATTGAACTTTCAAAGTTTCCTGTTTCGCGTTTTCTAAGTATCAAAACCTTCGAACCCAACCAGACAATTACCCTCGAAGGTATCAATATCACCTCTATCAATATTAATCATGTTGTTCCCACGGTTGGATATATTTTTGATGATGGAAAAAGTGCGATTGGTTATGTCAGCGATACTGCAGAAACCGAAGAAATCTGGGAACTCCTCAACAAGCAAGAAAACTTGAAAGCAGTGTTTCTCGAAGTTACCTTCCCCAATGATCACCAATGGCTTGCTGATGTATCGAAACATCTAACCCCAAAAACCTTCGCATTGGAACTAAAGAAACTAAAGAAAGATGTACTAATTTTTGTGGTGCACCTTAAAGGCAGATACCGCGATCAAGTAGCCCAACAAGTAGCCGACCTTCATCTTCCTAATGTCCACATCACCAAGTTTTTAAAAGACTACGAATTCTAATAATAGAACAATAAAAAAGCCCCAGAGCAAATAACTCTGGGGCTTTTTGTTTCTACAACCTTTGCTTACTTTGCTGCCTCTAACAACTGCCTGAGCACATACCGAAGAATTCCGCCATGCTTGTAATAAAGAACTTCCTGTGGCGTATCAATCCGAACAACGGCTTTGAATTCTTTGCCATTGGCACTAACTGCAATGGTTTTACCCGGCGCGTAATCAGAAGCTTCAAGCAATGAGGCAAGGCCCGTGATTTCAAAAACCTCTTCGCCGGTAAGCCCAAGCGATGCTGCAGTTTTGCCCGCTTCAAATTGCAGAGGAAGTATCCCCATGCCTACCAAGTTGCTGCGATGTATGCGCTCGTAACTTTCTGCTATCACCATGCGCACACCCAACAAAGCAGGGCCTTTGGCGGCCCAATCACGCGAACTACCCGAACCATATTCCTTGCCTGCAAGAATCGCCAAGGGTACTTTTTCCGCATGATATTTCTCCGATGCATCAAATATCGACATCCCTTCCCCGGAAGGAAGGTGCCTTGTAAATCCGCCCTCGGTACCAGGCGCAAGAATATTCTTCAACCGAATGTTAGCAAAGGTGCCACGCACCATCACTTCATGATTGCCCCTGCGGGCGCCATAACTGTTGAAGTCTGCAGAAGCCACGCCATGCTCTTGCAAATACTTTCCTGCGGGGCTGTCTTTCTTAATATTTCCTGCGGGGGAAATATGATCGGTAGTAATGCTATCACCCAGAACAGCCAGAACCCTCACCGCTTTTAAATCTGCAATCGCACTTGGATTACGCGGCATATTTTCAAAGTAGGGTGGGTGCTTCACATAAGTGGAGTTTGCATCCCAGGCATACTGATTACCCGTGGGCACAGGAAGCTCTTGCCATGCTGGCTCACCCTTGAACACTTCACTATATTCTTTGGTGAACATCTCAGGTTTGACACACTTTGCAACAGCCTCATGAATTTCTTTTGTGCTGGGCCAGATATCTTTTAGAAACACAGCTTTGCCATCGCTGCCATTGCCTATTGGTTCGGTTGCGAAATCAATATCAGTACGGCCAGCAAGTGCATAAGCCACAACAAGAGGAGGCGAAGCCAGATAATTAGCGCGAACTTCGGGATGCACCCTGCCCTCGAAATTTCGGTTTCCACTTAAGACCGCAGCCACAATAAGTTGGCCCTCTTCAATGCCCTTGGAAACCGGCGTAGGCAACGGCCCACTGTTTCCTATGCATGTCGTGCAACCGTACCCAACAAGGTTAAATCGCAGTTTATCCAAGTCGTTCATCACATCTGCTTCCACCAGATAATCCGTGACTACCTTAGAACCCGGTGCAAGACTTGTCTTCACCCAAGGCTTTGTTTGTAGGCCTTTGGCAACAGCTTTCTTCGCAACAAGGCCCGCTGCCAGCATCACTGAAGGATTGGAAGTGTTAGTACAGCTGGTGATAGCTGCAATAACCACAGAGCCATGCTTAAGAACTTCTTGCTTACCATTCATGGTAACAACAACCTGGGCTTGTGTGGTTACAGGGCTGACACCCGCCTTAGGCTTGGCCTTGGATATTAAATCAGTCAGTGCATTGTTAAAAGAGGTTTTCATATCGCTCAAACGAACCCGGTCTTGAGGGCGGGTTGGCCCAGCTAGGCAAGGTTCAATCAATTTCATATCCAGTTCCATCGTGCTGGAATAATTCGCCTCGGGAGTTGATGCATCATGAAACATACCTTGCTGCTTCATGTATGCTTCGGTTAATTCAACCAACTCTTTGGGCCTGCCTGAAAATCTCATATAGCGAATCGTTTCTGCATCTACGGGGAATATGCCACAAGTTGCGCCATACTCGGGCGCCATGTTCGCAATGGTTGCACGGTCGGCCAAAGGCAGATCAGCAAGCCCCGTCCCATAAAATTCAACGAACTTACCCACCACGCCCTGCTTCCTCAACATTTCAGTCACGGTGAGAACCAAGTCGGTCGCAGTTGCCCCTTCTGGTAATCTGCCTGTCAGCTTGAAACCAACCACTTCGGGAATCAACATAGAAACGGGCTGCCCAAGCATGGCTGCTTCTGCTTCAATACCACCCACGCCCCAACCCAACACACCAAGGCCATTGATCATCGTAGTATGCGAATCAGTACCCACCAAAGTATCAGGGTAGGCATAATTTCTGCCATGCACTGTTGCACCCATCACCACCCGCGCCAAGTACTCTAAATTCACCTGATGAACAATGCCAGTTTCAGGAGGTACTACTTTGAAATTATCAAACCCGTTCTGGCCCCAACGCAGAAAAGCATAACGCTCTTTGTTTCTCTCAAAATCAAGATCCGAGTTGGTTTTAAATGCCAACCCATTGCCAAAATCATCCACCTGCACCGAATGATCGATCACCAATTCTGCAGGGCAAAGTGGGTTAATCTTGGTGGGATCGCCACCCATTAGTTTCATTGCATCTCGCATTGCTGCAAGATCTACGATGGCAGGAACCCCGGTGAAATCTTGCAATAAAACCCTTGCAGGGGTAAAACTTATTTCCTTAGAAGGAATACTCTTCGGATCCCAATTTGCCAGCGCTTCTATATCCGAGGCGGTAACACTCAAGCCATCTTCGGTTCGTAAAAGATTCTCTAGAAGAATCTTGAGAGAAAAAGGAAGCCTTGCTACCTGAGGTAATTTCTTCTCTAACATCTTTAAAGAATAGTAGTGATGAGTCTTGCCACCCGCAATCAGGCTAGTTTCGGTTCCAAAGCTGTTTTTCATGACAGTTATTTCCTTGAGTTTATTGGTCTTACCTTATTCTCTTGATGATCAGCCTGATAGGCAACTATATCTCTCACCCTTTTCAACTTTAAATATTTTTCTCTTGCCTGCCTTAACAAAACAATGTTATGTTATCTCTCATAGTAATCTAAATGCCTACCAAATTATTTGACTCTCCTTTATTTTATCATCACTTTTACGGTCATGGGAGATATTATGAAAAAGCGTGGATTTACACTCATCGAATTATTAGTTGTCATTGCTATTATTGCAATTCTTATCGGCCTTTTATTGCCCGCAGTACAAAAAGTACGCGAAGCCGCAGCTAGGTCTACCTGTTCAAATAACCTTAAACAAATTGGGTTGGCTCTGCATAACTATCTCAATGCATTTAGCACCTTTCCCTCGGGTTGCCCAAGTTCGGCAAATTATGGCCCCAGCCCACTGGTTTTGCTCATGCCTTATTTCGAACAAGAAGCCATCTTACGGGGCTATGATGTCAATCAGTCCTCGGGCGCAGGCGCCAGCGCAAACGATCCGGTCTCCATCTTTAAGTTGAAATTATTGAGGTGCCCTTCGGATCCCAACCCTGCTATTGACACCTTTTATGGTTGGACTAACTACCACACTAATAGCGGGTCTTGGGTTGGTGTTTCTGGTTGGGATGGTGTTTTCGGGCCTAACTTTTCAGCTGGCGGTAAAGCCGCTGCACCCATCGTTGCCCCCAAAGACATTGTCGATGGTACAAGTAACACCTCTGCATTCGCTGAAGTCTGCAACGGCGCCTACGCTAACACCTCACCTTGGGATCCCCGAACCGATTGCTTCGAAGGCGGCACTCCCCCTCAAACCTCCACTGCTGCAGCTCAAGCTTACTTCACCAACCTAAATTGGAAAACCGCTGGCGGGCCCGCTGGCTGGACTGACTGGCGCTATCGCGGCTATCCCTGGCGCGAAGGTTCCATCTGGCGCAATGGCTACAATCATCTCTTACCCCCTAATAGCCCCTGCTGGAGACCCAACGGCGATTGGTGGCAACTTGTCTCCCCCTCTAGCAGTTTCCATACGGGTGGCGCCTCTTCCGTTATGTGCGATGGATCGGTTCGATTCGTCAACCAAGCCATCGACCCAACTACTTGGACTTCCATGGGCACACGCAATGGTGGCGAAGTTGTTCAACTACCTTAATTTTCTAAGAGCTATCACATGAAATACTCCATGCTTTTGCTTGGAATCTTCGGCTTTGCTTTCCTCACCGGGTGCGGATCCGAAAACAAACCCTTTGACCAAGATAAACTCCAACAGGAATTCAACGATCTGCAAAAAGCCAGACAAAAAGAAGACCCCTATGCAGGCAAACGCAAGTAACCCTCTTCCCTGTAGCGCTCGCTTCCCTTAAATAAGAAGCATGAACCAACGCGTTACTTTAAATCGGGCCCTCTCTAAGCTTGGCTATGGTAGCCGTACCCAGGCTATCGATTGGATTCGTAATGGCTTGGTCAAAGTGGATGGCAAGACCTGCACCAACCCACTGGAATGGATCGATTTAAAATTTCAAGATATCGAACTTAAAGATGCACAAAAACCTAAACAAAATACCATCGCCCTTTTATTGCACAAACCCCCAGGCTTTGTTACCACACGCGATGATGAACTTTCCAGACCCACCGTTTTTGATCTCCTGCCCCCAGATCTGGGATACCTTTTCCCTGCAGGAAGATTAGATTTCGAGAGCGAAGGCCTTTTGCTTTTCTCCAACAACTCTCACATCACCAATCTACTTACCGATCCCTCACACAAAATCGACAAAACCTACATTGTCACCATCCGCGGCCAACTTGACACCGAATCTTTGCACCAACTCCGCAATGGCATCAAACTAAACCAAAAATCCACCCAACCCTGCAAAGTCAAAGTATTGCAAGATAACCCAGAGTCTTCTATTCTTGAATTTATTTTAAATGAAGGCTTGAACCGGCAGATACGAAAGATGATTCATGCTGTTGGAAGCAAGGTTAGAAAACTGGTGCGCACCAAGATAGGTAAACTCACCTTAGAAAATATTGAACCAGGGAAATTTAGACTGCTCTCCCCTTCTGAAATTCAGGAGTTGCAATAACACTAAGCCTGTAAAGCACGCTTTAATCGGAACTCTGCATCCTTCGAAACCTGCGCAATCCGAATCAATGAATAGGCTATTTCCGGCGAATAAGAGTACTGGCTAGCCAGCCTTTGAAATTCACTTTCACTGCGCCCAAGTTCTGCTGCAAAATCCGTCATCTGGTTGCGAAGATCTCTTGTAGAACTCAATTTATCTACATCTTTTTGCAACAACTCTTCAAGATAATCTGCAAGCAATTTCACATGGATGGCATCATTCCGCCCGGCAAATGCTATCGCATCTGTTTGCGCTTCTTTTGCAAGCCTTACCATTGTTTGCCATTTTTTTTCCTGCGAACTCGCCCTATTAATACTGCTTTCTTTGTAATCCCGAAGCCCTGCAATACTTTCTCGATCAATCGGCTTCGGGATCAGCAGCAACCCACCCGCCACTGCAAAAAGAAATGCCACCAAGGCCACCGCAACAGACAACTTCTGCCTACCTCTTTCTTTTTCAAATCTCCGAAACTTGAATAAAGGCGAGGTGATGATCTTTTTCCACTCTAGCTTGCCTTCGATCTTCTTCAATCGCATCTGCGAAGAAAATAAAGGCTCCGACACTTGCAACTGCACTATCTCTTTTTCGATTTTGTAAAGCTTGCTTTGATACGCTTGGCACGCTTGGCACGCTTGTAAATGAAACATCACTTCTCTTTGAAGCTTGCTGATGTTTTCTGATTGCAGGATTTTTTCTCGAGTCTGATTACAGTTCATCTTGCATCTTCCTGTTTTATTTCAAGAGTTTCCATCAGCTTTTGCCTAGCTTTATATACCCGCCAGCGTGCTGTTTCTTCTGTCGTTCCTAGCGCAACCGCAATCTCCCGAAATGCCATGTCTTCCTGAATTCTTAATAACAAGGCTATCTTCCATTCTTCGGGCAGCTTATCAATCCCTTGTTGCAATCGCCGACTTGTCTCGTTTTCTTGGGCTAACTCTTCTGGCCCCGAGTGGGAATCAAAAACCTCGGTGGGCAAAGTTGCGTTTTTACCCTTACGATCGCGCACCCAGTTCGCATAGAGGTTATGCGCAATCCGAAACAGCCACGCCTTCAAATTCGTATCGGGCCGAAGCCTTGTTATTGCCTGATAGGCCCGCACAAAAGTATCCTGCACCAAGTCTTCTGCAGCGTGGGAATTTCCGGTCAACCGTGCAACCCAACGATACAAAGCTTCATTGTAAAATAAAACTAATTGTGCAAATGCCTCACGGTCGCCTTTGACCAACCCTTCTAAGTTTGGTTCTAAAGCACCTGGCTCGAATATTGCCAGTTTCATTTCAGGTTTAACAACCTTATGGGCCACCTATTCCTCGTTTCAGATCAGGCACACTGCGTATAGAACCCCTCAACAAACATATTGTTGGCAAAGATTATCACCAAAATCATTCGAACTATTTAATTCTATACTTCAAAAGGGATTATGATGCAATTTCAGGGAAATGTTTGAGCAATTTGGCTACTTTTGGAGATACCACTGCTTGGCAATATCCCTGTTCAGGATTATTAGTGAAATAATGCTGGTGATACTCTTCCGCAGGGTGAAACAAAGTTAAAGGCTCTACCTGGGTTACGATAGGTTTAAACCAAGTACCCGAGGCATTATTCTCTACTATTTTTGCTTCGGCTTCTTTTTTTTGTTGTTCATCATGAAACAAAATAATCGATCGGTATTGGGTGCCAGAATCAGCACCTTGGCGATTAAGCGTGGTGGGATCATGGATTACAAAAAAGACATCAAGTAGATTTTCAAAAGAAATGATATTTGGATCAAATTCGATTTGAATCACCTCAGCATGGCCTGTTTTTCCAGAACAAATTAAAGCATAGGTTGGCTGGGGGTGTTCCCCAGCGCTATAACCCGAAACCACCGAGGAAACACCTTTGATTCGCTCGAATACAGCTTCTAGGCACCAAAAACAACCACCACCCAAAGTTGCAATTGCCATAGAGTATTCCCCACCTCCAGAAAATGAACCGACTGGGAACGATAGCCCTCTTTCACTTTAGCCACGGCTACCGTGGTTTTCCATAACATATATCGGAAAAGTTGTGAAATTTTAACCTGATAAACCACTTCATCAAAACTTCAAGTCGTTACAACCCGCAGTTGAAATCTAGGAAAAAACCACAGCGTGAATTGACGATGGGCCTCTTTTCAAGTAATCTCACTATTGTCATTGAATAAATGACAACTGGGGCTGTGGCGCAGTTGGGAGCGCGTCTGCATGGCATGCAGAAGGTCAGGGGTTCAAATCCCCTCAGCTCCACTAAGTACTTTCGCACGCACTTGCATCGACTCGCAAGAATCAGCATAAACCCCTACTACATCAATACTTAAGTTAGAATTTGCTGCCAATCGGGTATTTGGTGCAAACCCCTGCTGCGCCGTATTCTGCGCCACTTTTTACTTCTATCATCTCCGAGTTTCATCATCAACCAGGTTTAAATGAGTTTCATGAGGTCGCCGGCCCCAGAGTTTTAATCTTTCAAACACAAAGATACAGGTGAATAAATAAATTGACAGATACAATGCAGCAGAATAACCTAAAATAGAAGATTATTAAACTACTTTAAAAGGGAGGTCGAAAATGAATGGCCCTAATGATGACACTGATGATGAAACTAAAGATGATGACAAAGATACCTACGAAGAAGCTAGTTATGAAGATGAAGTCAGTTACGAAGATGAAGATAATTCTGAAGAAGAAAGCTATTAGGAAAGACGAAAGCCTTTAATACCTAAAACCAAAGCTGTAGCTATTTTGTCTTTGCTAAACGAAACCCAAAGCCATCGTATCGCAGGTCTGGCGTGCGTAAGTGATTCCTGCTGAAAGTGGCAGAAGAAGAACCATCAACCATAAAAGACCCGCCACGCAACACCCGGTAGGTTCCTATTTTTGGACCCATTGGGTCTGTCACCGGTTGGCTTAAAGTCGCTGCGTGCCAATCTTCGCACCACTCCCAAACATTCCCGTGCATATCGTAAAGGCCAAATGGATTCGCCTTGTAACTTCCCACCAGCATGGGTTTATGTATCTTTGAATCATCATGATTTGCATCCGTTGGCGTGATCTTATCTCCAAACGAATACATTGTTTTTGTTCCAGCCCTGCATGCAAACTCCCACTCCGCTTCTGATGGAAGGCGATAACTTCCATTCGTCTTGTCGTTCAATTTCTTAATAAATTCCTGACAATCATTCCAAGAAACATTGGTGACCGGTAACTTTGCACCTTTGATAATACTTAAATTATCTACTCCTATTGCATCCCATTGCTCTTGCGTGACTTCATACTTACCCATGAAATATGGCTTGGTAAGAGTTACTTCATGTTCTTGATCCGGAAGCCCCATCTTGAATTTGCCAGAAGGGATTAAGACCATCTCTTTTTCTATAGCGGCAAAAATAGCTGCAGTTTCCTGGGCAGTTAATTCCTTCTTTATAGGTTCGATCTTCGCTTGCGGGGCCTTTTCTTTTGAGCATCCTACTGCACCCATCGATAACGCACCCACCCAACCTAACACCATTGCTATTCCTAGTATTCTTTTCAATTTTCACCTTGGTCTAAATTTAAATCGTATAGCCTTAACTTTTGGGCAAAGTAAGGCATAAGGTTTATTGTATGCAGAGGTAGCTTACAAAAAAAACCGGTATGAAAGCAAACCGATGTAACAAAAGATTTTGGTAAGGGTTGCTCATTCACTTTTCGAGGCGAGCCAGCGAACTGCATTCTCCAAAATTTGCAGCACCAGCTTCTCTTTGAAAACAGCGTATGTCTCGTGCCTAGGACGGAAATAGAACACACGGCCTTTGCCCAGATTCCAGACCATACCACTGCGAAACCAGTTACCACTCGCCCACCTTTCCTCCAGCACTACTTCATCAGGTTCAGGTACATGAAATGGCTCGGCGTACATCTCGGTTTGGGGTATTTCAAATGACTCTTGCAGTCTGGTTTCCCAGAAACTTATCGTATGCCTGTTTCTGCGCGGGCTGGCGTTCATCCCAAACCACCACATTAATGGGCTTCGAATCAATAGCGGATGCAATCGCAGGAAAGATCAAGCTGGCAGTGGATGCTTGGATGAATTCACGGCGGATGTAATTCGTAGGTATTGCATTATCCTTATGAAAACTTGATTCAGGTTCAACTTTTAAAAAAATTAGACTGAACTCTAAAGGCAACTCTTTTCATTTCAACATTATAACGATATTAATATTCTTTTTATAATTTATAATAAACACTGGCGCTGGCGTGAAGACAAATGGCAGCAGCAGCAGCGACATTCAAGGATTCTTCACCGCCTGGCTGGGCGATGCGAACGCAATGTTTCGCACTCTTCAGCAATGTTTCAGATAAACCCTGACCTTCGTGACCGAAAAGCCAAGCGCAAGGATGTGGCCAGTCGGAACGCTGCATCCACTCGTGCAAAAAAGGCCCTTGGTGTGAACTGGTTGCAATGCGAGGGATATTTAATGCCTCAAGATCTGTTTCTGATAATCCCTCAATCAATTGAAGGCCAAAATGTGCCCCCATAGCAGAGCGCAAAACTTTGGGCGACCAAAGTGCTGCAGTTCCCTTTAAAGCCAACACTTGTTTAACACCAAAGGCTGCAGCACTGCGCAAGATTGAACCCACATTGCCTGCATCCTGCAAGCGGTCCAACACCACAGTCATCACATCGGATTCTATTGGTTTTTGTTCTGGGAGTTCCAACAAGAAGCCCATTTGCGAAGGCGATTCTAACCCACTTATAGAAGAAAACAAAGCATCCGGCATCAGGGTAATTACAGATGCACATTCCAACCAGAGTTGGCTTTGGGACTCCCAAAAACTTTCAGCAAAAAAAGCTTGTGTGATGGTTTGCCCACGCAACAAAGCAGCCCGGCATAGATGATCACCCTCCAGCCAAACCTGTTTATGGGTTCGATAGACATTGCTTTGGCCAGCACATTGGCGTAAACGCTTGACCATAGGATTATCACGAGAAGTGATTCGCTGCACAGATGACGGTGTTGTCATATCAAACCCTGAATCGAAAGCCAAATATTAAACTTATACAAGGTAGCATAGGTATTTTGGCATTCAATAGCAAGAAAAACATGGTAGTTCAAACTACGCCAAGCTACCTTCCTTTAAACCATGGATGATAGCATAACAAAGCTGAGGAAAGTTGAAAAACCACGATGGTTTTTAAGAAAGCATGCTATAAAGAACCCGCATGATATCCGAAGTACTAAGAACACCAATTAAAAGGCCATCTTGATTCACTACATATAATTGATGAACTTTTAAATCCAACATTTTTTTAATGATTTCAGGAAGTTTTTCGTTAGGGCACAGCGAGAAGATCATATTTGTCATGATATCTTCCACCCGGGCCGTATCCACTTCTTCGACTCCAAATCCATCGGGAAGGAAATTTTCAGTAAAACTCTCGCCATCGTGAGAGGGATGAGTACCTCGATCAAGATCATGGCGTAAAAGATCGGTGACACTAACAACGCCAACGGGCCTACCTGCAGTATCAATAACAGGTGCAGCATGAAAACCACGCAGAATAAAAAATTCCAAAGCTTCAGGGATAGAAGAGTGAGCTAAAAGAGAAATGGGAGGCTGAGCCATCAAATCCCTAGCAGTAAGGTCGGAGAGACATTCCCGTGCAAGATTTTCCGCCAAAACTTTAATTCGCATGATTGATACCTCCAAAAAGAAAATATAACCACATTAATTATACTCATCACCTACAGAGATAGATTTTTTAATTTTATTTAAATTGAAACTATAGGGGCGCCACTTCGTCTATTACTTTACCTATCCCAAAAAACTTTGGCAAAATCTTCCTGCCAACCTGCACCGACTCACTCCTTTCGGTTAGTGTACATAAATACACATAAGGAGCCCAACCATGGTTACTTCAGATTCATCCCTTTGCATTCATTGCGAACTTTTGCCCAAAGACGATTCTTCTCTTTTGTGCCTGCGCTGTAAATCGATGGCGGGCATTCGCAGGTTATACCTCCGCAGGCGTGGTTGGAATCCTCATTGGGATGCCCACCTACATCTCCTTTCTCAAAAAGCAAAACTCCTTCAACCTCTTTTCACCATTTAATCCAGCACTCATTTAGAAAGCCACAACTATGATGAAGCCACACTGTAATCATTCCAATCAAGAAGATCATTCCAATCAAGACACCAACCTGTTTTGGAACACCAAGCCTTTGCCCAAAGAGGCTGATTTCTTTTCATCTGAGATCGATCCCCTTACCATGGTTCGCTGTCCGGTCTGCAGTTTTCCCCTCATCGCAATCATGAGTAGGCACGGACCCAGATTTTCCTGCGGGTGCAAAGGCTTTGAGCGATAAACAAAAACTTTTACTTTTTTCGAAAACTCAGATGCACCAATCGCACTTAAACGATCTACATTAGGCAAACATACTAAATCAAAGGAATCGAAAATGGCAAAAGCACACGGCCCCTTTAATATCCCCCTACCCGATCACCTAGCCTATAGGCTCGAAGCCATTATTAAATCTCTGCCCAGTGATCCCATTTACACCCTCAAGCGCACTCCCCTTACAACCAAGGTTTCCAACCAGCAGCAATTAAATGTCTCCAACACCCAAAGATCAGATGTTTCTTGGATTAGTGAAGAATCGATGGATAGGAGCGGCGACATCGTTCTCGCCAACGGCATGGACGATTCGCTTTTTAGTGCCAACCCTGTGGTGACGCTCAACCACAATTACGAGTTGGCACCGGTGGGCCTTTCTGCTTGGAGGAAGCCCAGCACTGAATCGGGGTTCAAAGGGATCAAAGCCAAGACGGTCTACCCGACCCGGCCGGAATCCTTCCCCAATAACTTCCCTTGGATTCCTGATCAGATTTTTGCACTCGTTCAAACAGGGCTATTAGCAGGGAAGTCGATTGGTTTTCTGCCTCTCTCTGCGCGTAACCCAACCTCTCAAGAAATAAAAGACAACCCTAGTCTTATTAATGTTAATCTCATTATCGAAAAATGGCTATTGCTCGAATATGCCTGCTGTGCTTTTCCCGCGCAGCCCCATGCACTGGTGCAAACCGTGCACGCTTGATTCCCTTGTTTACCTTGCCCTTTACCCCTTTAGAAAGGATTGCACCATGCAACCCGTTGAACATGATTCCCTTGCAAGCCCCTCGGTTCACAACTCTTTGGCTGATGCAGGATTGGCTGAACAAGCCTTGGCGGACTTTGCGAAATCCCAACAACTCTCGCGCAAGAATGCGGCACAGCTTATTTTCGGCCATGATCATTCAGATCCCAAGGGCAAATCTTTTGGCGATTGGCTTGTTTGTGTTCGTAAGAACGATTGGCGCACTCTCGAACGCAAGTATCAATCCTTCCCCTCGGATGGAAAATCTGCACTCAACACCTCTGTCGGAACTCAGGGCGGGTATTTGGTTCCTACCGAATTCACTGATAAGCTTCTGCAAACTGCTAGTGAGAAAGCGGTGGTTCGGCCTAGGGCAACCATCATCCCCATGGCTTCCCGGGCGGTTCAAGTTCCATGCCTCGATTGCACTACTTCTCCTACCTCTACCGACAGCGCATTCCTAGGCGGCATCGTTGCGCGCTGGACCGAGGAAAGCGTTACCTTTAATGAAACCGAGCCTATCTTTAGGCAGGTGGAACTTGTTGCTCACGAACTTTCTGGCTACAGCAGGGTCAGCAACTCCTTGTTAGAAGATAGCGCTATCGGGCTCGAACAGCTTTTGATCACTTTGTTTGGTAGAGCAATCGCTTGGCATGAAGATCATGCATTTTTGCGGGGCGATGGCGTAGGCAAGCCTCTTGGGATTCTTAATTCCAACGCCTTGATCAGTGTGGCGCGCAGTGCTGCTAGCGCATTTGCACTTGAAGATGCAGCAACCATGCTGGCGCGACTCATGCCCGGTTGGGCACCTTCAAGCACGGTTTGGGCCATGCACCCTACCGTGGCGGGCGAGCTTTTCCAGATGACTTCTTCGAACAGCAGCGCAATTTATCTCGATAACGCTCGTGATAAACCCGCAATGGTGCTTTTCGGCATCCCTGTTGTCATCACCGAAAAGCTTCCTGCGCTTAATACTTTGGGCGATGTTTTACTTTTAGATCTGCACCACTACCTCGTAGGGGATAGGCGCGAAATAGAAATCGCCTTCTCCGAGCATGTTGCGTTTACCTCTAATCAAGGCGCATGGCGCTTTGTTGCAAGGGTCGATGGCCAACCTTGGTTACGAGCCCCAGTTACCCTCAACGATGGCTCTTCCACACTTTCCCCTTTTGTCGGTCTAGCCCCAGGCTAAGTCTTTCTAGCCGCAGGCTAAGACACCTAATCTTTCACCAAGGAGTTTTATTCATGACTATTCTTGCTTCCGAAAATGGTTCCATCATTGGTATCATCAATCCTGCAGAACGGGTGGGGGCCACAACCAACGGCACCGCTATCGATCTAGGTAAATTCCATCAAGCGATGTTCATCCTCTTGATGGGCAATATTGATGCAACCGTTGATTTCAAACTTCAAGAATCTTCATCAACCTCTTCAGGCTTTACAGACATCACAGGAAAAGCGATTACTACCTTTACCGCAACCGATGATAATAAGCAGGCGATCATCAACCTCGATTCTTCCGAAATGGGAAGTTCGAAGCGGTATGTGCGTGGAGTAATCACCGCAGGCAGCGGCACCGTTTGCGTGGTGGCCATGGTGGCACTCGGCTTTTCACCCCGCTTCCGCCCTGCAACCGATGATGATCTCGCAAGCGTTTCTCAAGTAGTGAGTTAAGAAAAACATTCTTTTCTGTGGCTCAAGAGCGATTGCGGCGGTGAAAAACCCGCTGCAACCGCTCACCTTTTATCTTTGAATATCTCATGCGATTGAGAACAAATATAAAAGTTGGAATAACCTATCTAACCTTCATGCTTTGATAAAAACCCAAGGAGAAACACTTTGGCCAATCTACTTTCCAGCTCACGGGCCAAGCAAGCCATCGTTCAAGCTACTTTTTCCACATCGGAAAATTCTTTGCTTGATACGCTTTGCTTGGCAGCTAGTGCAGCTATCCGCAGCTACACCCGAAGAGAATTACTTCTTACCAGCCATGATGAACTGGTAAGTGGCTTGGCTGAAGATGTGCTTTTTCTAAGGCAATATCCAATCACAACGATCACAAGGGTCAGCCTAGTATCAGGCGATCCTTTGGTCGATGTAGGTGGGTATCGCATTGATTCTGCACGGGGTTTACTAATGCGCATCTCGGGAACCTGGCAGTTGGGTAAATCCAACTATCGGGTCGAATATGAAGCGGGGTATGAGGAGTTGCCTAGCGATTTAGAGGAAGGTGCAGCGCAATGGGTGGCGGCACTTTTTTGGCAATCGAAAGATAATCCTGCCTTCGCCCCAGAACTTCCAACCTCTGCCATCAAGAGAATGCTTGCACCCTACAGGCGTATTCTCGCTTAGACAAGGAGCATTATGTTTTTACCAAACACCACCCTTGATTATTTCGAAGGGGGGCATCTGCCTGTAACAGATCTTCCTAGTCTTGAATCTATTCCTTGTTTTTTGGATGGGGATTTCATGCGGGGCAACCTAGGCATTGACAAGCTTCATTGGACGCATCTTTTACAGGTTGCAGGAGATGTTGAAATCTTGGCAGCAGATTCCCCTGCCAACCATGTTTATGTACCCGACAAGGATGGCACCTGTTTCGAGATTATTTTTGTTGAAGTGATAGGTCGCAGTAGGGCCGGTTCTTTCAAGCGTGTTTTCCTCGAGAGAAAAGCCATCACTTGGCCTTCTGAAGAATTATAAAGGCGCAACCATGAATACTCCCAACGCATTTTCAGATCTTTTTCACACTGCAATCCTAGGCAGCGATGAACCCGATGTTGCCAACATTCCCTGTCATATAACAGGAAGTTTCATGAAGGGCGCCCAGCTTGATTTTTCAAAACAGTTTAATGCGGTGCTCGAGATGCCCTTGGGCTTTGGGCTTCGAGATGCTTATAACTCGGGCGAGCCTGTGAAACTGCAATTGGGCCCCAATGAAATTTATGCGGTGCTGTTTGTCGAGCGAGATCGCAAGCAGGCATTCCGCAATTTTTTACGGGCCTACCTTGTCAAAGAATCTTCGCCTGAACTTTAGTTTTCTCTCTCTCACTTTTCTTTTAGGAGATACAGATGAATTTACTCTTCTTGTTATTGCTGAACCTCACGGGATTTTTTGCGGATTCGCAAATAGGCGGACGAACTTCCCCTGATGGGGTGGAAGCCTTGGCGTGCGATCTTCCCGCACTTGAACACCTAAAGAATACCGGGGGATCTGATGGCGCTGGACTTTGCGTTTTTACCTCGGTGGAACATTGCGCACGATGGCAGAACGAAGAATCCCTGCGCGGGTTCCAACAAAAAATGCGCAAAGAACCAGGCGGGGGATACCCAGAAAAACTCGACCGCATGATGGCTCGATACTGCCCTAATGCCTCTTACCTCCAATACACCGGCACAGATCCCTCTCTTCTTAAACTAGCACTTCACACCGGCAGAATGCCTGCGGTTACTTATGGCTTCAGCCCACGCTATGGCAATCGCATTGCCCATATGGTTAACCTCGTTCACTTCTCGGATCGCTGGGCTTGCATTCTCGATAATAATTTCCCTGGCGAGGATAAATACGAATGGATGAAGCCCGCTGAATTTGAAAGGCGTTGGACTTTGGGCAATGGTGGCTGGGCTGTCTTTCTTCTCAATCCACCCCCTCCACCCGTACCAACTTCTTCCCAGATTCAACACAGCGCTTTCTTATTTCAAGATCCCGATCTTCAACAAGTACCTGCATCTGATTCCAAATTAGTAAACTTTGGCATCGAGCAGGAAAAGCTTAACCACGCAGAGGGCTATTGGCTAAATGGCTTGGCACTCACCAGCAAGCAGGCTTGTAAAATCTTGGGCAACGCCTCGGTGCTTCCCGATGATGCCACTCTGGGGCGAATTACACTCATTGGAACAAAAGAAGATTGTAACCAAGTGAACAACGATCTTGTAAGCCATCCATCTCTTCTTCCTTATAAGGGTAAATATTTAGTGCAAAGTTACCTGCCTGGGGATTGGGCGGTGAAGGATGTCGGGTTTGATGTTTCTGGATCCCCCAGAATTATTATCCAAGAAGCGCCCACCACAACAGGTATGGCGCGGGTGCTGCATTCTCAAGCAGATTATTCGGATGGGCCAGAAGGCCTTGCAAACGCCCTGCGTAAAACAGATCCCAATTACGACCCGACCAAAGATGTTGATCGCAGAAAGTTGGAACCCCTGCAACTTCCCGACTGGGCAGGCAACTGGCTGGTAATTGCAATCGCATTATTATCCCTAGTCGCAGGAAGATTTTCGCTGCCCATACTCGGGCTGATCGCTGCATTTTTGAAAACCTTGGTGCCCGCAAAAAAAGAAGTGCCCAACCTCGATTCCCTACTCGACCAACTACTCAAGAAAATGGAGGAACGAAAATAGAGACTTTCAAGACCCTTTGCTTTTCAGCGTAAAGGAGTATTTTCTCTGCCTAACTCCTGCCCACTTCTATCTAAGAAGTGGGTACTTCTAACAAAACAAAAGGATCAATATTATGAAGGCCATTTCTTTCAAACAACCTTTGGCGCAAGCGTTGATCACGGGTACCTTATCTTTTGCGGTGCGTTCTTGGCGTACCGGGCATCGGGGCGAAATGCTCATTCATGCAGCCCGTTGCCCTTTGCAGGAATTACGAAACCTTTGTTCAAACGATTGGGCCCGCAATCATCTTAAACAATGGAACTTTACAAAAGTTGAAGATCTCCCCATGGGGGCATTGCTTGGAAAAGTCGATCTGCAAGATTGCGTCCCCCTTAATGAGTTTTCTTTTGCAAAAGAGGATTATCCGTTTGATCTTCCGGATCGCGGGTGGGCTTGGGTTTTTACCAACCCTTGGAAGATGCATTACCCCAAGATGCACCCGGGGAAACTTGGAGTATTCGAAACCACACTCCCTTGATGGCTTACTTTTGCTCCAACCCTTCCCAAAGTATGCCACCTAGGCGGATCAGCGTTGCACCTTCCTCGATTGCAATTTCAAAATCGTTGCTCATCCCCATCGAAAGCTCGGGTAGATTTTTTCCCAACAATTCAGAAAGTTTATCCCGAGTGCTTCTCAATAATTGAAACGCTGGCCTGCACTTTTCCTTTTCCATGGCATAGGCAGCCATCCCCATCAACCCTTGGCATTGCATATGCTTTAGTGTGGTTAGCGGGCTGGCCATGCCAAGCAGTTCAGCCGGCTCAAACCCCTGCTTGTTTTCTTCCCCACTGATGTTCACCTCGAGCAGAAAATTAAGTGTCTGATTTTGTTTTTTGCATTCCTCTTCGAGTGCTTGCAACAGGCGCAGGCTATCAACCGAATGGAAGAGATGAACTAGCGGGAGGGTTTTATCGATTTTATTTCGTTGCATGTGCCCGATGAAGTGCCATTTTGCATTGGGAAGATGCAGAGCTTTGTTCCAAAGTTCTTGGGGTCTGCTTTCGCCTAGATGATCAATTCCTTTTTCCATTAAAAGTTTTGCGAGTAGGGGATCGACTGTTTTAGTCACGCCCACCAAGGTGATGTCAGCTCTTTTTCTTGCAACTTTCATGCAAGAAATAGCGATTCTTTTCTCAACATTATCGAGGTTTTTCTGCAGAATTATTGATTGTTTTTCACCGTTCATTAGCTTGTACCTTTCTATGTTACCTTTCATCTCCTATTTTATGTACTATGGGCTTATGATTACCAATAACAAGAATATTTCATTCACTAGGGAGTTGGATTGATGGCAAACATTAGAGCGTTTCGGGCATATCGCTACGACATGGGCAGGGTTGGAAATATGAGCGAGGTCGTTGCGCCCCCCTACGATGTGATTGATGAAAAACTCCAAGAACATCTATACAACAACAACCCTTACAATGTGATAAGGCTTGAACTGAATAAGGAACTACCCACCGATACCGAAACCAACAATCGCTACACCCGCAGCGCTGCGGTGCTTCGTGACTGGATTGCAGAAGATATTTTGATTCGCGATGGGTCGCCCGCACTTTATGTTTATGAACAAGAATATGTTGTCGAAGGCAAAAAGCATCTGCGCAAAGGGTTTATGGCTCGGGTCAGGCTCGAACCTTTTGGCACAGGCAAAATCTTCCCACATGAAGAAACTCTTGCGGGGCCAAAGGCTGACAGACTCAAACTGTACCAAGCTACCAACATGAATCTCAGCCCGGTCTTTGGGCTTTACCCAGATGACAATTGCGAAGTGATGGCTAAACTCGAAAAAGCCGTGGGCCAATCACTCCCTATGGAAGCCACCGATCACCTCGGAACCATCAGCAGGCTTTGGACAATTCACGATCATTCTGTGGTTAGCGCAGTTACTGGGTTGATGGGGCCCAAGCCAGTTTTCATCGCAGATGGCCATCATCGTTATGAAACAGGTTTGAAATATTTGGAAGAAAAGAAAGCTTCGGGCGAAGCACTCGATACTGAATCTGCACCCCACTTCATCCTTATGATGTTGGTCAGCATGAGCGACCCAGGCCTTTTAATTCTGCCTACCCACCGCCTAGTGAGTGGCTTAAAGGGTATTACATCCGCACAAGTGGAAAAGGCACTCGAGGGGCATTTCAAAATTGAAAAAGTAGGGACTGGAAACGCCGCAGCACTTGATGCTTGGGAATCTATCGAAGCCGATGGCGGCCAAGATCTTTTGGCATTTGGAACTCTTACAGACAACACTTGGATACTTGGCAGGCTTACTGATACTGCAGCCATGGATAAACTTGCTGCATCCCATAGCGTTGATTGGCGTGGTTTGGGCGTTAGCATTCTTCATGTGCTGGTTCTTGATCATCTATTAAAAGAAAAAGCGGGGCATACTCCTTCTTGCAAGTATGTACATTTACTAGGCGAAGCGCAGGATGCGTTGGCTAATAAGGAATGCGACTTGGCAGTGCTGGTGGCCCCAGCGGGAATGGATCATGTGGAAGAGATTGCAGGCAATCTTGAAAAGATGCCTCCGAAATCAACCTACTTCTACCCCAAGCTTTTAAGCGGCTTGCTGTTTAACTCTTTGAAAAACAGTTAAAGCAAACAAGAAAAGGCCCGCCCAGCGCAGGGGGTGGGCGGTTTGATTTTAGTTTGAAGATTGTCTTTAATAATGACATTATTTTTTAAGATATGATGAATGGCAACACACTACATTGAAACTACAATTCCAAGCTTTTACCATGAGGAACGCAGTGAACCTTCGATGATTGCCAGGCGTGATTGGACTCAGCGCTGGTGGAACTCAATTCCATGGCACGATCGCATCAAGCATCGCAGTTCTTGACGAACTTAACCAAGGTAATTTCCCAAGCCAAAAAGCTGCAATTAAAATGCTCGATTCCATAGAGATGCTTACCATCACAGATGCTATTTCTGAAATTGTTGAAGCATACATAAGTCATCAGTTAATGCCAGCAGATCCTTTTGGAGATGCTTTACACCTAGCGATTGCATCGTATCATCGTTGCGATTTTTTGGTTACTTGGAATTGCAAACATCTTGCAAACGCAAACAAATTTGGGCAAATCCGAAAAATCAATGGTATACTGGGTTTATATGTCCCAACCTTAGTAACGCCTTTGGAACTTCTCGGAGAAGATGCTTTACCATGACACCTCCTACCATTTTCGATGAACTCAGGCGGGTTCGTCATCAGATCTCGGGCCTATTAGGGCATGATCCCCGAAACATCGTGGCCTATTATGCCAAGCTTCAAAGTATGGTCGCAAATCGCACGATTGATTTAAGTGGGGAAGCAAAAACAAAAAAACCAGATGATACAAACAAACTTCAAAGTAGTGATGATTAACTAAAACCGCATTCTTTTTTCTTGTTTAATTTTAGTTTGAAGATTGTCTTTAAAGCCCATGGACTGCGTTCCATAGGCCTCTTTCTTTTACTTCGCTGGGTTGAACAACTTATTAAATACTTCGGGATCAAAGGGGTTCGCTTCTTTCTCACCTTCTTTTTCTTTGGGGGCTGGTTTCATTGGCTTTGCACCCCCTTTTTCTTCTGCAAACGCACTGGGGCTTTCAACCTGTGCAATCGCATGCCTTACGGTGGTCATTCGCACCCAATCTTCCAGCAACTTATAAGCTTCACTTTCACGACCTTTAATTGGGGCTTTGGTGGCGCCGCCATGTAAGGTCAACGCCTTTCCCAAAAATGGGCTGTTATCAGGCTGCTGCAAATTCACTTGGCCCAAGACTGCTGCAAGGTTTTGCTGCAGGTTTTTCTGATTGGGTTTTGATAACTCGTACACCCGCTGCAATTTGAAATTCCCACCTTTTCCCGTGCTATGGCAAGTAGCGCAAGTGTTCATCAATATTGGTTGGATACGGGTTGCGAATATGCTCAATGAATCGTTGGCCACTTCTATGGGCAAAACCGTTGGAACATCTTCCGCCTGTATGGTGGTGTTAATTTCCTTACGCAATTGATCTTGCTCGATGCTCGCTTTCAAATGTGTCAACAAGCGAATACTTGACGCATGTTCTGGCCTTAGTTGCACGGCTGCTGCTGCTTCTTCTAATGCTCTTTCCTTCAACCCATAGCGCACACACCATGAAACCAATTTCAATCTTTCATCAGCATCTTCAAGATTAGTACGGCTACGCAAAAACAAATAGGCATCATCCATGCTTGGGCAAAGCCTTACCACATTAGTAGTGGGCAGCCAAGTTTCTCCAATGGTTCGTTTGATTTTATAACGATTCCCTACCATTTCGATCTCACCTTCTAAGACTCGATCGTTTTCCAGAAGGAGAACCTTGCCCTTGATGGAAGGTTTTGCAGTCACGGGTGCGGGTTCTTCTGCACCAAGCAGGGCCACCAGAGAGAACGATAATAAAAATAATGTGTTCATGAAATGGGACATAAACTTGAAACTTATATCTGTCAAGAGATTTGGTAGAAAATTCGAGAAAGCAAAGGCCTCTCTGTTTATCCTATTTTAACAACTTGATAAAATTTGTTGTCAATCATGAAGATTTCACCCCAAGGAGCCGATTAATCATTTAACGCCTACTTTGACTATTTTTCCGGAGAGTCTTTGCGTGAGTCGTATTTCCTGGATTAGCTATTTACTTTTGGTAGGAATTTCCGTCACTAGCTCCTTTGGCGCTGATGATGGTGTTGCTATGGATTCAAACCCCGACCACAGTTGGAAGCAATCTGGTTATGGCAATATTGTTAAGAAACACGCCAAGCCTTCAAACACCCAGGCCTACGATGGTTATTGGGTGGGTGGCAGTAGTTTCAGCAGGAAGGCAAGTGCGCCAAGTGCAATGCAAGGCACCTATGGCAGAGATTATTTCGGGATATGTTTTGACCGATTGGTTGTGCTGGGTTGGAAAAACAAAGAACACGATAAAGTTGGTACGGGAAAGTATGCCACCGATGGTGGGCCCCGCGTACGCAATGTTTTGGGAATCAAGCTGCCTGAAAAAGAAGGTCTGGGCGATTTGAAATAAATCCCCGCAACGATAAAGCCCGGTACCAAAAGGGCATGTCCCGTCTCCTTTGTCTTTATGGTACCGAGCCTACTTTCAACCAACGAAAAATGCCCGCACGCTTCTTATGCCTGCGGGCTTTTTTCGTTATTTCTCTTACTTTATCTTTTCACATTACACAGATGCTCCATCGCAAGCATTAAAGCATGCGTGCCCTTACGGCCAAAACCTTGCGCCCTTACCGCTTCATACAACTGCTTCGCAAGCGCCAAGCCGGGCAGGCAAAGGTTCATACGCTCGGCTTCCGCCAAGGCTATGCCCATATCTTTGATGAAGTGTTCGACAAAAAAGCCGGGTTCGAAATTGCGATCAATAATACGGGGGCCAAGGTTTTGCAATGACCAAGAACCTGCCGCCCCTACACTTACCGATTGCAACACCGTTTTGGCATCAAGACCCGACTTAAAGGCATAGAGCATCGCTTCGCATACCGCAACCATCCCCGATGCGATAAGAATTTGATTCACCATTTTGGTATGCTGCCCCGAACCTGCCGCACCCTGATGCACAATGGTTTTTCCCATGCAATCAAACAAGGGCCTAACCGCTTGCTCTACTTCTTCATCCCCCCCCACCATAATTGAAAGGGCTGCGTTTTTTGCCCCGATATCACCCCCAGAAACTGGCGCATCCATGGCATGAACGCCTTTCGCCTTCGCAGCATTGTAGATTTCCACCGCAAGGGATGGCTCGCTGGTAGTCATATCCACTAAGATGTTGCCCGGTTTAGAACCTGCCAGAATTCCTTTATCGCCCAAGAACACTTCGCGCACATCCTTAGGAAATCCAACAATTGCAAAAATTACATCTGCTTCCTGCGCTACCGCCATCGGCGAATCTACCCACTTGGCCCCTGCTGCAATAAGATCTGCAGCTTTATCTTTGCTACGGGTGAAGATGGTTGCATGAAATCCGGCTTTGATTAGGTGGCCACACATCGAACGACCCATCACGCCTGTACCTATCCAGCCAATTTTTGTTTTTCCTGCTTCCGCTTTTTGAATACCCATCACCTACTCCTTTAATGATTTTAATTAAGCCGGTATAACTCTTTAGATTTACAGTGTTGAGAGGGGTTTGGCAAACAAAACCCACCGAAGAAATGAACACGCTTCGGAATCTACCAGCTATAACGCCTTGCGTGACTAAAGTTTTCGTGACTAAAACTTCAATTTTTTTCCATGCTTAAATTCTTGAGGCTATAATTGCTCGCAAGGATGGAAAAGTTCCCTTGGTTTAAGGTGCTGCAAACCCCAAGATACTTTCTCCCCGCTTGCTCCGGAGACGCTTATGCGTTTTCTAGTTTTCTTGGCCGCCAAACAGGTTCCCCTTTGGCAAGATGGCAGATTCAACCTGGCTTTGACCGGGATGCTTCTTGCAGGGGTTTTACTTCTAGGCGCCCTGATCGTTGCTTGGGTTGGCCGTTCCCTAAAAGACGATCGAAAACGGGGCGTTTGTTCCCCCGAAGATCAGTTAAGTGAGTTTCGCACCATGCTTGAGGCGGGAGAATTAACCCCCCAAGAATTCGACATCGTTAAACGGAAACTAGGGCGCAAAATCTCTAATAAAGATCTTGCCCCCTCTGAAAAACCCCAACAGGTTACTCCTTCTTTGCCAGATTCTTCTCCTATTGTGGCTCCAGAAGGCGATATTCCTAAGGTTTTTCCCCCTAATGATCAGGATATTGCGAAATCTTAACCTTCTTCTTTCAGTTGTCCTTGCGGAAAATTGCCTTCCGGTTGTAGAATCCCTAATACCTCTTGGGGCTTTTTGGGCTTCCGGATACTTTGGTGCTTTAGGTAGACTTCTTGCATTACTTTGTTTTGTTGAGATTATTCCCTGATAGGAGATTTCATGGCGACGAAAGATTCGGGCACGGGCGGTAAAAAGCCCACATCTAATACGGGCCGCAATCGTAACGCTTTCTGCTCTTTTTGCAAAAAAAGCTTCCGCGATGTCGGACCTTTAGTCGAAGGGCCCGCGGATGTATTCATTTGTGGCGAATGCATCGAGTTATGCCAATCCATTATCGTGCAGGAAAAGAAACGCAGGGGTTCGGGCAAGCAACCCTTCGCTCATATTCCCTCGCCCCGCACCCTCAAAGAAAAACTTGATCAGTATGTAATTGGTCAAACCCGCGCTAAGAAAGTTCTTTCTGTTGCGGTTCATAACCATTACAAACGCCTTAGCGTTACCGGGCAATCCGGACCCAGCGATGTTGATCTCGAAAAAAGCAACATCCTTTTGATCGGACCCACTGGCAGTGGTAAAACTCTTCTCGCTAAAACCCTCGCTAAAGTTCTTGATGTGCCTTTCGCCATCGGCGATGCCACCACCCTTACCGAAGCTGGCTATGTGGGCGAAGATGTCGAAAACCTTCTTTTAAAACTTCTTCATGCCGCTGATTTCGATATCGAAGCTGCACAGCGTGGCATCATCTATATCGATGAAGTCGACAAAATTGCTAAAACTTCCCAGAATGTTTCCATCACACGCGATGTTTCTGGCGAAGGCGTTCAGCAAGCCCTTCTCAAAATGCTCGAAGGCACTGTTGCTAATGTTCCTCCCCAAGGTGGCAGAAAACACCCCGAACAACAGTACATCCAAATCGATACCACCAATATTCTTTTCATCTGCGGTGGTACCTTCGTCGGCTTGGGCGACACCATCTCACGCAGACTTGGGAAAAAGACTATCGGCTTTGGTAGCAACCCAGAAGATAAAGAACGCAACCTTGGCAGCCTCCTTAATCAGGTCACCAGCGATGATCTCTTCGAATTCGGCATGATACCTGAATTTATCGGTAGGCTTCCAGTTCTTGCTCCTCTTGATCCACTTGATGAAGATGCCTTGGTTCGCATTCTTACCGAACCCCGCAATGCCTTGGTACGCCAGTACCAAAAGCTTTTCGAAATGGAAGGCGCAGAACTCGAGTTTGATTCTTCTGCATTGAAAGCGATTGCACAAAAAGCCAAGGAACGCGATACAGGCGCCCGCGGCTTACGCAGCATCATCGAAGAAGTTATGCTCGATATGCAATTCGAACTCCCAGAACTCGAAACCAAAGGCAAGTTTGTAATCACCGATAAGATGATCAAAGGCGAAACCAAACTCTTCGATTCTGGTAATAACCAAGATAAGAAAAGCGCCTAATCAATACGGATCATAACCAAAAAAGCCTCTGGACTCACCTCCATGGGCTTTTTTTATTTATAGACACTTGCCATGCGTGAGGGTGACGAATGCATGGCGGGGCACATCTTCAAAGCCCACCGACTGCAGTAGTCTTACACACTTCTTCAAAGCCCACCGACTGCGCTCGGTGGGAAGCCGTGCTGGCGGGTTTCAAATAGAAAAATACAGTAGTAGTACTTCAATAATACAACCCCAGCGAACGCAGTCGCTGGGCTTTAGGGTTGGGGAACTGTCTTACACACTTCTTCAAAGCCCACCGACTGCAGTAGTCTTACACACTTCTTCAAAGCCCACCGACTGCGCTCGGTGGGAAGCCGTGCTGGCAGGTTTCAAATAGAAAAATACAGTAGTAGTACTTCAATAATACAACCCCAGCGAACGCAGTCGCTGGGCTTTAGGGTTGGGGAACTGTCTTACACACATCTTCAAAGCCCACCGACTGCAGTAGTCTTACACACATCTTCAAAGCCCACCGACTGCGCTCGGTGGGAAGCCGTGCTGGCAGGTTTCAAATAGAAAAATACAGTAGTAGTACTTCAATAATACAACCCCAGCGAACGCAGTCGCTGGTATATTTAATAAAGTATATTGATGACTTTAAGCTTTTACCGGAAGCAGTCGCCGTGCCTAATGAAGTTTGGTACCATATTGTATTAACCTTCTATGGAAACTGGCTGCCTGGCGACCCACGAGGTTTCCGTACCAGAAATCATCATACCCATATCGAAGGGGATTACAAAAAAATTTCCCACCTGCGGGCCTTTACGATGATTTATTGCATCATATGAAAAAAAGCCTTAAACGCGAAGCAGTCGTTCTGAATACGACTCAGCAAGAAATCGTAGGAAATGCAATGAAAGAAAAGCTTGAGGGCTTGGGTGCAGAAATCGAAGCCTTAGCGATTGCAAGTACTCACCTTCATTTTTTAGCCAAATACCCTGAAGACAAATATAGACAATGGACAGGCTTAGCAAAAAAACATACTTGGTTTGTTTTAAGGGAACTCGGTTTTCATCATCAACTGTGGGCAAAAAGAGGTAAGGAACTTCGGATCCGAGATGAAAGCCATTGGAAAAACTCGCGGAATTATATTCTAGCACATCGAGATGAAGGCGCATGGATCTGGGGAAAATAATCAAAGCCAGCACACCTCTTCAAAGCCCTTACTCATCCTCAAAGCCCACCGACTGCAGTAGTCTTACACACTTCTTCAAAGCCCACCGACTGCGCTCGGTGGGACTCTTGTTTGTGTGTTTCGCATTTTCCCTGGGCACGCCAATCTCCTGATTGGCCGGGTTATAAAAGCCAATCGGGAGATTGGCGATCCCGGGATTAAGCATCTGTAGGTGATGAAGTAAGCTAGGTCATTACCGTCGCTAACGCTTCCGGCTCTGTAAGCAGTTTTCCCGTCGCTTACGCTTCTGGCTCCGTTTGCGTCCTTACCGTCCGCCTTCAAACCTTCGTGCCTTCGTGTGAACCAAAAAAATGATGAAGGAGCGGAACTCACACGAAACCACGAAGGCACGAAGAAGATACAAATCGCAGCCCTTGTTATCAATAAAGAGGTCGCTGGGTTGTGAATGGTTGGGAGTTGGGAGTTCAGTTGGGAAGCCGTGTGAGTGGGTATAAACAAAAAAAGCCAGTCTGAGGGTTGATCAGGCTGGCTCTCGATTTTTTCCAACAGTAAAAGGCTTTGTTTATCGGGTTTGCAAATCCCCCCAGCGGATGAAGTCTGCTGGGGATTTGCATCAGTCATTACACTTCAAAACTTAGCCTGCTA